>Ga0056128_1001327_pt1 | contig 27214 bp, 13 predicted proteins | sample WorMetLIZISLAND2_FD_71113 | JGI IMG/M metagenome (GOLD analysis project Ga0056128, IMG submission 71113) | Marine gutless worms symbiont microbial communities from Max Planck institute for Marine Microbiology, Germany - Olavius geniculatus... ... | reverse complement strand
CTAGGGGCCGAAATATGGTCTTCCGAAAAATGCACTTTGGGTGGGTACGATTCAACATCGAGATCTCCAAGGTCACTGGACCAAACTTCACCGGACTTGTTTCGTCTAACGCAGGAGGAATCTCGGTAGACGGAATAAAAATCCGATTTTGAATATATTCATCCGTTTCGGAGATATTCGCCGCCGAACTTCGAAGTCGTCCGAAATCGGGCCAAATTTTGCATGTTTTTCGCCCCCGAATTTTTTTTGGGGTGCGCCCCCCAAAAATTTTGGACCGGCATTATAAAATTCGGCCTAGTACTAACCATCATGCAAAATTTCAAGCTGGTCGGCCCACGCATCTCGGAGATCTCATGCTCGGAAAAAACATCATGCGTAAAACAGAAGTCCTTGTGAAAACTATCGTTTTCGGGCGGACTAACGAGTGGAGTCTGAGCTTATACAGATCACGAACCCTAGACCGTTCGACCTGCGTCGTCTGCGGCGGGCGGATACTGTGTAGGGTGTTCGGATGGGCTGTTACGCTGCTGTTCTTCCGAGCGCGATTCTTCGCCAGTTCCGTTGACGACGACGCTACCGTTGACACTGCTGTTGGATGCAGTGTTGTTGTTGTCCAACATCATGCGGTGAAGGTAGCCAAGCTGTGACCGTAGCACGGCAATCTCGGCCTTCAGTTGTAGGTTCTCCTCGGCTAGTCGCTCCGCCTGTGCCGCCACCTGTACACAGAGCCAGCTGAACAACGTAGGCCCTAGCATAATAATCTGCAGAGAACGTGCACGACAACATACTGACCGTTTATAACAAGCTGCTGAAAGACAAAAATGCCGTGGTGACTGGAAAGACAGGAGAAAAAAAAGAGCGAGGGCACCAGAGATCCAAGTATCTGGATAGTTTGTACACATCGTTGAAAACAACGTAAACAAAACACAGCTCATCAAGGCTTCAGAGTGCTCTGGCATCATATGGTCGCCAACGTGGTTCTATCAGATCGCAGCAACCTAAGAATAAATTGTACGATAAATAGCGAAAATTTACTTACTTTCGTTCACTAGAAGTAACGACTGATAATTAACGACAGATGACATAATTGTTAACGAAATAAAAATGAAAACATTAACTTCATTTCAAATCGTACCAAAATTTAGGCACGACAGATGCACGGTGGCTGACTTACCTGCATCTCCTTGAATCGGCGCGTGTCTCGAGATCGCTTGGCGGCTTCGTTGTTCTTGCGTCGTCGTTCACGGTATGCGTCATCACGCTCGTCCGACCGTGACGCAGTCACCGGTCGTCGCAGCGACCCCGGCTGAGTCGGCGTCGGAACAGCCATCAGCGGAAGCCGAGAGGACCCTGCCGGCGCCGCGGGGTAGTGTAGCCCGCCAGGGCCTAGCTGCACCCCCGGCTGACGCGGCGGGTAGCAAGACGGACTGTACCGATCACCGCGGTGTATCGTCGCCGCCAGCATCTGACGTTCCAGATGTCGCCGTTGCTGATCCAACGCCGCCCGCTCGTCGTACCTAGCGAAACAAGCACCAAAATGATTTGAAAGAAGGCGAAATTGTTGTGGTGAGTCCACCAGCTCCTCGTTTGTATTCGCTAGGTGGCAGCATAAAACCTACGGTTTGGTTGCAGTTTGTAATTGCATGTTTTGGCTGGTGGTTCGACCGTTCGACCCCCAAATTTCCCCTTCCCCTGCCGGCCAGAGACCACCGTCTAACATAACGTGGCAATATATAGACCCGCAAGTGCACCTGCCAAATTGCACGGAAATCAAATGAACGGTTCAAGCATGGTCCACGAATGTTACAAACGACAGAGAGACCACGCTACTGAGATATATAAAGCTATAGGCGAAATCATTTGCACTACAAGAAGCGATTATGTCTAAAAAACCAGACTAACCACGTTTATGAGTAGGTACGTAAACAAGTAAATAAAAGTATAAAAACGTAAAGTTTACGCAGCGCATCAACGCCACAGCCCCTAACGCTGCACAAATTAGCACCGAACTGTAAAAAGTGTCTTACGTAATCAAAGACGTTAACTGCTTTTAACATGTACTTTGAAATGTCTGACTGTGTTTTTGAAATAAACTGCGTATTATTTCTACTACTTCGGCCTGTGGGTGGACTCGCTGTGCGGCTGTACGATGACGTCACCACTGATCATCGTGCGTGGTTCAGCAGGTACCGATGCAGTGCCGCTGACGCCACGGTTCGACGTTGAACTCGCCGCTGAGTCACGCAGGTACGACTGCGTCGCCGCCGTGATCGCCTTGCCGCCACCGACCTTCGACAACATGCCGAGCACGAACTCTTCGAACGATATCCCAGCCGTCGTCGTCGTCGGTTTGCGAACGGCGCTTGCAGCTGGCGGCACGGGCACGGAGGTCGCTGACGACGGTGGGGATGGTGTGAGGACGCCGTTGGTCGTGCCGTTGGTGCACGCGTTGTCTGACGACACCGGCGGAGTGATGCGGCCGTTCTCCTGCGCCTGGTACTGGTGCAGGACGCGCTTGAGCGGCGAGTACGGGTGACCGTCGTCACCGTTCCAACATCGAGAATGAACGCTGGATGAGGTTGGCTGAGCTTCCGCCGATGGTATTACCACCGGTGCGTCCGGCGAACACTGCGGGGACTGGGGAACGACGACTGGGGCGGAAGGCCTTTGAGCGTAGAAGACTGGGATCACAGCGGCGGCGCTACCTGGGGAACTGGACGGCGAGACCGGTTCCAGCTCGTACTGCGTCGAGGCGGAGTTGCCGGCGGACCAAAAACCGGGTGAAGTGTTGAGCCGAGTATGCAAGGGCGTCGTCTTCGTCGACGTCGTCCTCGTCGTCCAGCTTGTGACGCTGTCATCGTCAACGTTCATCGGTTCCCCCGACTGACATCGCACCGACAGGTCCAATACGTCCAACTCACACATCTCACGCTGCTGCTGACACCGCAATATCACACAACCACATATCACAGAACGCTACATAATATGCCAGTTTGAAGAACAGCGGAAGATTGCAAGTGCTAACGGCTTGGGTGTAAAACTACGCTGAAAGTGACGAAAAGTTGATAACCGTACTTTCTGCAGGTTGTCAGCTCACGGACCTGGAACGATTTGCCAGACGACCTGACGTCAGCGACTCAGTCAAAAATCACTTCTTCGCCAAATCGTTTCGCTGACTATTTCCTGTGGTGCACTATTTTGGTATTTTGGTATTTTGTTCGTTTATTTTCGCAAGGATGGCGTTTAAATGTTTAACTAACAAGCTGCAAAGCGTATCACTGAAATGAGGCCTAAAAGTGTGTGTGTTTCCGGTTGCCGTCCGTCGCTAGAAAAAAAACTTGCGTTCCTAAATTTTTTATTGGACCTTCAAAAATATCAGCACAGTTTTTAGTAATCAGTATGTTTTCAAAATTTTACTGAAAAATACTGTTTACAGCTAGCCTAAAATGTCGTAGTATTTTTGCTTAAGTTCTCTTAAGTATTATTTAGTGTGTCAGTTTGTTTTTTATGAGGTGTTAAGTAATAATTACATGGCATAAAAATAAATAATAATAATAAATTTTTCGCCGCCCCCTAGGCCTTTTTTGCCGGCTGCAACCGGAAGCACGAAAAATTTTACGCCTGATTTGTTTTCTGCCGTGTTATAAAATATGATTTCAAGTAGGCCTATTATTGTATTATTGCCTTGGCGACGTTAGCGCATATAGGCTCAAACTCGTGTTTTCTACTTTTTTAGTTCCTGCTTTTCCGCCTATATAAAAATAATTTAGTGCGATATTTCCGAAAAGATCTGCAATATATTTGGAAGGTGGAAGATGAACTAAAATAGCAGTGTATGAACCGAGTTTCTAATCAAAATATTTGGCATTTCATAACGACGAACGGTACCTATGGTCTTGAATGCAAAGATAATTGAGCTAACGAACACAGAGGAGCAGCATTTCGTAGACTACTTTGCCACCATTTGGTCTTTTTGGTGTGTACGAAAAAGCAACGCTAACTGCCTACGATCATCGATCAGCTAGGCCTATTACGCTATCGTATTACGCGTCACGCCTGTAGGTCCTTCGCGGCAGTATTGAGAGTACAGACAAACCGAGAACAGACAATCGTGTGGCCGATAGATAGCTTACCTATTTGTGCGCAGGCGACTGACGGCTATAGATTGCGTTATGTGAGCAGAGCGTGCGTGCGTTGTGCAGCTGAGCCATCAAACGAGTTACTGAATACTGACCGACTGAGTCAGAACTGGACACGAGCGCCGATGACCGCTGGCCGAAGGGGGGGGGAGGCCACAGCATGCGTTGCCATAACTCACCGAGCAGAGCAGCAGCTTACCGCATCGCACCGACCAGACCACGTGACGTGACGACAGGCGCCCGCCCGCAAGGCTCCGCCTCTACGCCTCCCCCTCTCCTCCGAGGGAGAGATGTTGCGGCTTCTGTATCGTCCTGACGCAATAATGGTGGCGCCGCTAGACTGACCCCTTGCTCGGCGGGGGACGGCTGTTGAGGGGGGCACTTCGGTCCAAAAGTACCGTTAGTCGGTCGACGTGGTGCGGTACAATGTGGGCCAGGTAAGCCGCCGGCCGACCGCAAGCAGACGAAAGCGCTGAATTTGCAGGACCTGAAAATGACGGATCTCAACTGTTGCAAAAAATGGCTAGCATAGTTATTCAGTGCAGACGTCGATTCTACTTCAGTCGGTCACGTTAACGCCGGAATGTGTACACGTCGCATCTGTACTAACAATATTTCGCGGTGATTATATCCGGCAGCCGGATAAATAGCTTGTGTTATTTATCCGGCTGTTGGCTATTTATCTGGTTAAACGAAAACGAGGTCCACATTCATAGATTTGAATATATATTCGATAGACGACGGCACTAGCGTCGCTCGCTAGCGTTAGCGTTATATATGCATCTTTATTCACCATGAAAGGTAGCAAACAAATAGAAAATAAAAGAAAAAAACTTAACTAATTACAGTTCCTACAGTTCATACATATGCGTAATGGAGTTAAATAACGGTCAATATTATGGTTAGGGTTAAGGTGAGCGTATTTCAGAGAATTGTGTGACGAAACATGGTCACCGAAACTAAGGCTGTAACAATGGTCATGAATTGCAATGTAGTCGACACAAGCATAAACTGCCGACTGCACGCAACCCGTAATACCCTGCTAGGGTTGAGGTCGTCATTTGACCGGCTGCCTTGAGGCATGTCTCTTGGGTGCGTCATCGAGCCAAAGAGAGCTGCTAGATATATAGCCGGGCCGGCTAGGACCGGCTATTTATTCGACAACCGGCAGGCTGCCGGATAAATATCTTGTGCCAAGGTATTTTGTATGGTTTTGTGCTGTTGCAAACATATAGACATAGAAGTGTGGGAAATAGTAAAAAAACATACGCTAAAATTTATATAATGCCTAAAAACGTTAAAAAATAGAAACAGATTCAGAAACCAATACACAAATTTACAATACCGGTAATTTAACTAATATTTGTTGAAATTTCTATATCTACTTAGAAACGATTCTGTGCTGCATTTTAGCCTTTGCGATTTGGTCCGTCGTTTTCATGGTCCTGCGTTTGACAGGTTCTGCATTTTCAGTCGGCCCTATGCAGACCTGTTAGTCGGTCGAGCAAACTCAGACTGGAAACCGGACGTGATGTTGAAGCACGCACGCATGCGCACACATGACCCGAGCAATAGCAACGCTTGCCTGCCGCGCTCTATCCAGACCGACGCCATAGGCTACTTACTGCGCATTGCCCTACTCATATTGTAGGCCTATACTATACAGAATACGCAACTTTTACGACAGTATTTTACGACATTTTAAGCGTGTGTGTGCGCGATATAAATATTATAAACACATCGTCTTCAATTCGCCATCACCTGTAGGCAGCCGATCATCTTCGTCATGAAAGGCTATTAGTAATCGACGTCGATCGCCACCGCGACAGAATCCAAAGAAGGATATTGAGAAAATGCAAGTAGTTGCAGGGCGAGTGTGGATATTTCTGTAATTTCAGTGAAAAAAAACTTTTGCACGTTGTTGCAAGTTTTACCCGATTTACACAGGCGACACCGACGCGACTCAACCGGCGAGTTGAGTTGCATCGGCGTCGCCGGTGTGAATGTATAAGACTTATTAATTAAACCCTTCTGACAGTTTTACTGTATTCTTGCTGATTGAATTAAATGTTATAATTTTGTTAAAAAAACATGCAGTTGAATGGGGGATTGGACTATTTTAGAGTTTAATAGATAACCAGCGTAGGCTCTAGGCCCCCTATAGGTATTATAATTTCTAGAAATTTCAGCAACGGACACCTAGGCCCCTACTTATTTTTTTGGCCGCACGGTGCGCGTGGTGCACTTTATCTCCACCCCTGTCTTTTTTCTACTTATTTCCTTCAGATAGTGGGGCCGTGCGGCCATGGTCAATATTAGCGGCTACCTCACTGATTTCGCCGCCCACCTCAATAATAGGCCTAATGTCGGCGTGGTGCCTCTATCTCATATCTCTACAATGTCTCGTACACTGTGGTTGAATGTCTTCTCAAGTCGTCGTGACATCGTCTTTGTTTCTTAACGCCATGGCGTTCAACGCGTTCGCAATTGTTCCAAGGAGATGACCTGCAGGAGATAGGGCGCGATCGAAAGCAAAGGTCTATCTATAGGCTGCAGGTAAGTCTATATGTAGGCCTTATACTGTACCCCGTATGTATACATTATCGACACATGCCTTACGTGGGCCTACGTACAGATCTGAGGCCCAGGTGATCGAGCAAGAGTGGGAGTGATGCATGGGGTGAGTTAGAGTTTCAACTGAAGTGCCATTAATCACCACCACTCAAGTGCTCAGTTGGACAACAGTAGTCTACTCGAGTAAACTTTTCGGCGCAGCAGCTGTGTCGGCGCCCTGAACAAGGCAGCCTGCAGCGGTTCATCTGGTCGACCATGATACAATGCGAAGTCTCTATAACGAGCTTCGATAGAGATCAATGCGCAGAAGCAAGAATGCGACATAGCCTACGTGACATTACAGCAACAAGAAGCCTAGTCAATAATCGATCAAGTTCATTTCGGCGAACAAGGTCCACACGAAATATTAGTGGCATGCAATGACAAAAAGCCCAGCTGTCGCTAGGATAACCGACTGCACTGGTTGTCAGTGACCTTCAAGGTCATCCAAGGTCGATGGTTTTTATTTCATCTGAAAGGGCGTATGCGATTTATTATTATAGTGATCAATGGTAATCTTGGCCCTATCTCTCACCGTTTCCGAGAAACGGCCACTTATAGCTTGAAACTTTCCATTGAAAATTGCGGTCAAACCGCTGCAGATGGACATATGGTTACTATTGACATCCTGTATAAAGTCACCAACGCCCTATCCGATGGTACCATCGCCGACTCCGTACGACTTACAGTTTAGCCACAATACCGCACAATTAGTATATTATAGTGTGCTATGACCCTTTAAAGTCATCCAAGGTCAACGATTTTTGTGTTATTTGAAAACCAATATGCGACTTTTTCTTAGTTATCAATAGCAACCTATGCCATATCTTGCACCGTTTAGCCACGACGGACGACGGACGACTGTTGGACGACAGACGACAATCGTGCCATTAGCTCGACCGTTGCGTAAGTGCAATTGGCTAAAAAGCAGACCGACGGGAACAGAAATGTTGAAGCGTGTAAACTTCTTGCTTTACGTCGCTTAACATGCTCGGGTGATCATAATGATCTTTGATTACTGATAAATCTCTTTCACAGCTATGATGAGAGGCGTATCGTCATGAACTGCGGTGTCCAGAAAGCGTTTCACAGCAAGTGCTCTGCCTTGCTAGAAGACTTTAGATCCATGGGCCGGTGGAATGCGTGCCCATCGCCGTCGGTCGGTCGGGCCGACGTTCAGACGTTGCTGACCGACGGCGCACGAGAGTGGCAGTCAGTGGCAGTAAATACGTGCAACCACGTCATCATCTTGAGCGTCGAGGCTTACTGAGCAACTCACTGGCTGACTGACCGCTAATGCTTGTTGCTTGCAACTAACTACTGACCGACGGCCAGCACTTGACCAGCTCGCTACAGGCGCCTATCGCAGATCGCCGCTGACCGACCCACATAGTGCAGCATGCGGGCCACAGTACGACTCTAAAACAGACGCCTCCACTCAACTCATAGCACCTGCTTAGCCCCCCGTCCCCACACCACTCACTCGCCACCCACGACGCCCTCTGATCGTCGGTCCACTGGTCGAACTGGGCTAAAACGTGACGTCGTTTAGGGTGGCGTATAGATTAGACATGCCACACATGCAGTTCGTTGAGTCGACTCAGATAGAGACGACGTGACCAGGCCGCGTCATGCCTGGATAACCGCCCCCTCCAGCCAGCATATCGACCGACTGTTATGCTATCAGCGTCGCAGTGCTATCATTAATGACCAGAGATGCATGCATTGCTGCCTGCTTCTTTGTCTTGCCCTTGAAGACGGACACGCCACGCCCTTGGACAGACGTCGTCTTCGATAGATAAGTCTGCTTTTCATCTTCATGGGAAAGACTTAAAATTTTGACCACCCGTGATCTCTATCAGAAATTTACAGCTAGTCAGTCGAAAAATTGCATATTCTTACATCCCTACTATCTTGACCAAAAATGGCTTAATGTTCAGCACGCACACTCACGGACGAAAACTTATCGGAGACGAAGGCCTAAAAATAAAAAGATGTTTTACTAAAGCGAAGCAGCCAAGAAATGACGAAAACGTAATTAAAATAAAAACAAGTGTGACAAAAACTCAGGGCCTCTTTCTATTGCGCCACTTCTCAAATCTCGGAGATAACTTATCGACCTGCAGGTTGAGCCTCAAAACACACCTGCTTGAAAAGCGTCCTGCCTGATCGCTGGGCGATTGCCCGTATACTGAGTATGGGCCGTACATGTATAATAATGAACTGTCATTGACTGTGTATGAGTTTCACGGTCGACGAACGTCCACAGTTCACGGTTCACTGATTCAGCAGTCAACAGAGGCAGCGCAGTTAGGCGTCTTTATGCGAGCGACATTCGCCAGACACACCAGCCGTAACTAACTGTAGCCCAATGTACACAGGCAGCCACGGGATTGACGGAAAATGACTAACATGAAAATGACGAACCGTCAAAATTGCGTTACATGAAATTGTGGGACAAAAGTATCAACAGAGACTACATTGCAAGCGTTATTTTTGTTTAAAAAAAGAACGTCAATAAAATGTTACACAATGTATTTCGTCGATATCCGTATGGTCACAATTAGCGCAGAAACACGCATGGGGCTTTTTATCCTAATCGGTAGGCTATTGACAAGTGCGACGCCGTCTCCCTTGCTCGATCAGACACACCTCATAGAGGTGTCTACAGCCGACGGTGTCATGTGAGTGAGTGAGTAAGGTTATTATCATCCCACCCGACACAGTATAGGTCATTTCGGGGACGGCCTTTCCAGGCAAAATTGCACATACACATAATAACGGAACAAAAAGTTCAACCTTCACGGAAAGTTAACCAGCCAAACAGCTTCAGATTCGGCGGCGTCACGGCTGATGTGTAAGTCATCCCAGTCGGTTGCGGCAGCAGGTAATGCCGAGGCCGATCGATGACCTGCCTGACCTGATGATCTGTCTGCGTCATCTTCGTCGCTGGTGGACGCGTCAATCTACTCAGTCTTTTTTAATCTCCTCAAATCTTTGCCGCTTTTGTGCTAGTTTCATGTCTTCGTCTCCTATCACCGTCATTTTGATGTCCTGTATTTTCATGTCCCTCATTTTCAGCGCTTCTACAGCCACCTATAGGCCTAGACGTGATGGAATTGTGACTGACCATACCGCACGCTAAGCACGTAAAACTCATAAGAATGTAAAAACTGTAGTAGCTACGCATCCGCAGACGAGGCAGAAAGAATTTCATTAGGACTGCAAATGTTGTGCGCTTTTGTTTTTTGCGTATGATCAAAAATACCAAATGCGCAGTTTTTAATTAACTCCAGTCGCAACTAGGGCGCCTATAGATAGAACGTGGAAATATTAAAATTTTGATCGAGTGTCTACGAAATCGTTTTCGCTCGAATCCGATGCAACTGGGAGTCTCAACGATCTGGACATTTGACCCTGGATCTCAATTAAACTACAGGGCATAAAATTGCAAAGCACAAAAGTAGCTCAAAAGGGGCAAATGTTTTAGGCGGATGATTCAAAGAGTGTTCAAGATCAAAGCAGAGTAGGCGTAATTAACCGGCTTCAGCACACACATAACACATGATCACACATAACACATAACACACACACACACACACACATGATCGCGGAATTTTGCATATTGCCAGCCAGTCATTTGATACTATTCTATACTATACTTAATTTGTTGTTTGAACTTGTGTTCTTACGTTTTTGTGAAAAAAAACATTTTGCATTGTAATGTAATCCTATTTGAATACGATATTTTTCTTGTTCTGCAATTTTATGTCCGGGGTTTTAGCGCCTCCGTTTACATCCATTCAGGACTACGCTCAAAGGTATTACTTCTTTCAAGTGGGCAACTTTTAGGACTTCACGGGGGGCAGTCATCGTTACACGGGAACTTGACCAAGTGTCTTGTGAAGTTAAAAATGCACAAAATTCAGTTTTGGACGGAGCTTAGCCCCGTACCTCATTGGGGGAATCTTACTACACTCTCCAGATCTCCCAATAAGCTGAGGAAGGAAATAACCTCTTCTATTCCCCCACTGAGTGTTTGAATTGTGAAAAATTAGCTGGGGGGGTTGAACTTTTCGACGGTCGGAGACTGACCAAAATTGTGTTGTGAATCGTACGTATATATAGCATATAGCTGACCCCCTGTACATAATCAGTGGCAGTGTTAAAGGGGCAATTCAAACACTTTCCCCACTCCAGTCGACATCTCAACCTTTTCACCCTAAACAAATTTTGTAAGGGCAACCACACATAAGTAAAATGCCGGGATGTGTCATTGGGGCAATACAGCATTTGACTTTGCTTGACGTGGTTGGCGTTCGAGTCGACGTTAAGGGGGGAGGGCGGGTTAAACAACGGTTGCGCAGTGCGTCCAAGGGGGATAGGCGCTCCTGCCTTCATTTATGCATCCACAGTCTGGAGACACGTGCTGGTGGCGTGCTCTGATGCAATTATGCATCCCAGACCCATTGACGTGATTACCGTTGTAGATGCAGTTAGTGTGTCATTGCTCGCGTCATAAAACTGGCGGCATCTAAAGCATCGTAAATGGTCACTCTGGCCTAACAGCGAGCGTCGCGGCGGCCGGCTAAAGTGCGCGGTCCAGTTAGTGCCGTAACTTGCCACTGTCCTGCCCCCACTCTCGTTCCCTCTCCTCTCCTCCTTACGCGCGTTATCAAAAATCGTCGGCGGCGGCCGGCGGGTTTTGTTGTGCAAGACGACGAGCGACCGATCGAACGACCCAGCGAACGCTTGGTGGATTGGACCAAGGCGATGGACACGTGAACCAACTCGGCCGTGCGGTCACGCACAATAAGCGTGCTGACCTCCGTGTAGCGGTGTTTTGAGTGACGCCGTACGTGGAAGGGCCACTATACTGCATGTAGGTTAACTGATCGATCAGCGGCAAGGGCGTGGCACAGCGTCTGATGCTGTCACACGTACGTAACACGTGTAATTGCGCCTGCCAGATCACAGACACTGTTGAACCACGCACTTACAAAGTACACGTTAGAATCAATCTATCAGTCAATCAAAAATGCCAAGGTTACGGCGACGTGAGTGGGAATGAGAAAACCCGTTGTATAAGGAGTTTGTTGACTTAATTCCATGTGCGTGTTGCATGCGTTTTGCGTCGTGGTGGTCCTGCCAAGTGCCAACGGATTTTTAGTTATTTGGCGTTAACGATTTCCACTATGGTAGGCCAAGGAGATAAATCTTGATGAACGAAGTTCAATAAACTCCATATAAGAACCCCATAAAAGTCGTCATTAAATGGAACTTTCAATAAATAAGTAAATTTGTATAGCGCAGAAGCGTCACAATGTTGACGAAGAAGTTGAGAAACACTCCGAATCTGAAGCTGTTTGTCTGGTTTTGGTAATTTTTCACTAGCAACATTTTTGAGCTGCTTTATGCAAAGAAAGGATGCCTCAGCGACTGTAACAACTGGAGAGGGATAACACTGATGTCAGTGCGTGGAAAAGTCTTTTGTACTGTGCTAACTAAACAGACTAAAGGATGAAGCAGACACTTTATTGCGTGAAGAACAGGCGGATTTCGCAGAGGAAAATCATGCAGTGAACAAATACTAACGTTACGCAACATCATTGAAAAGTGCTACAACTGGAACAAACCATTATGTATTAACTTCATTGATTTCGAGAAAACATTTGATAGTATTCACAGGGAATTACTGAGGAAGATTTTGAAGTTCTACGGCATTCCTAAAAATGGATTAATGTCTTCAAAGCAGTAGGCCTATACAGAAATTCAAGTTGCTGCGTCAGAACAAGAGAGGGACTTACAGACATGTTTTATATTCTCTCTGGTGTAAAACAGGGCTGTATATTTTCACCATTTCTCTTTCTCTTGGTGACAGACTTTGTGATGAAGAAGACCATGGAAGGTAAAGATTTTGGTATCAGTTGATACCACAAAAGACTTGCAGACCTGGATTTTGCAGATGATCTCACTTTGCTCTATCACACTGATGGAGCCTTACAGGACATGACAAATAGACTCCATGGGCTCGGGAAAAAAGTCGGGCTACGAATTAGCGATGGCAAGACAAAAAATGATGACCGTAGAAAAAACAACATGTTGTGCCACCAATCACTCTCGACAACCAGGCCTAGAGAATGTGCACAAATTCCAATATCTCGCCATATAACTATGGCCGAAGATGGAGATGTAGAAGACAAGGACAAGCATATAGGTAAAACTTCCTGTTTTCCAACGTCTACAGCCAAGTGCGGAACAATCAGCAAAAAGATCAAATTACGGCTATATTCTTCTATCGTAGTTCCAACCTCAACTTCTGCCTGTGAAACATGGAAGACAACAGCAAAAGCCACCAAGATGATTGATGTGTTTCACCGTCGTTGCCTTAGGAGGATCCTGGGGATTTCATGGCGTGATCACATCACAGACTATGAAGTAATGACAGTACGCTCTTATCAAACGCCATTGCACGACATAGTAGCACTGAGAAGAAGACGTTTCATCGGACACATTCTACGACTTCCACCAACGAGGTTAGCTAGCCTGATCACAGAATGGAGACCTGAAGTTGGCAAGAGGAACATTGGAAGACCCAAGAGGACATGGCAAGACACAGTAAAAGAAGATCTGGAGGTGATGGGCATGGACTAGACGACAAGACGACTGCTGCCAGCGATCGTGCCAACTAGAGACGAATCGTCGACCTATGTTCCGCACCGCACTGGAGGAACTAAGTCTAAGTCATTAAGTTTATGCAAATTATTGCATTTTGGCAAATTCTGCTTAAGAAAAGGATGTTTCCCAAATGCGACTTTGTATACGTAGGCCTACACGTAAGCTTATGAAAGTTCATACGCCCTACATTACTATTAGTCATATCCACGTAACATCCGTCCGTTTGTCCTCCCTTTTCACTAGTCCTCAGCTCATAAAACGTCCGACTAAAAACGATCGTCTATTGTGTTATTGATATCTCATTAGGCCTACTCTCTCTGTCGCTGATATCATACTTGTTCGACAGCTTAAAACTACACTATACAGCACTAGCAAGTTAGTTGACTGGACAAACGTGAAAGCGTCACTTCTGCCGTTATCTTGACTCCGTATATTGGAAACTGCTCGGTTCTATAAAGCTTCCGTTCGGTCACGTATAAAACGAGGTTTATATCTTCCCAGAGGACCGATATTTTGCGATATAGGCCTAACAGTACGTATAGTGACGCCGCGTGGCGAACGTTATTGTACCGTCCAAGCTTATCTGCGCGGCTGTGCAGTGTGCAACTCCTGTGAGAATTTGCTGCCATTGCCAATCTATTTGTGGCGCGGAATCAAACAGCAAATCACAGAAGTCATTGCTATACAGTATACACAACGAACTGGCTATATAGAAAGAAAGGAATTAACTCAGTTTAGGCGCCAAGTGATGATCTTGCAACTTGGGTATACTTCGAGCGTCTCGTCATTCAAATCATTAACCAAAGCTTGGCTTCCTGTCAGACAGAGACAGATCGAGAGCCACAGCGGGGCCCGGGGAAACATTCTCGCGGGACTCCTTTGGGAAGAAAATTTTTGATTTTTTAAATTGGGCATTCTGGTGTGCTTTATATTTTTCTGAGCAACGGCGCGGGGATCCCAAACGTCGCGGGGCCCGAGGTAAAATTCCCCCGTCTGCTCCCCTTTCTCGACGGGCGTGGTTAGAAAGCGGCGTCGTTGGTTAGAATGTGCAGAAGTTGCAATTTTCTGCCAGACACTGAAAACGTTTAACAGAATTACGACAAACAGCTGCACATTTGTGACAGAGAAGATTATATGGATACTTGAAATTTAATATTGCCCCCAAATTCCTTTAGAATTGTTTTAGCTTTAAATTTTTTTCATTTCTGGGCGAAAATTTTCTGACAAGAAAAAATTTTGTAACAATTTATTTACCGGCAACAGTCTAAAATTTAGGAGGGGGCAATTGCCTCCTTCCCCTCCCGGCCACCACGCCATTGAGACTAGGCTTATTATAGCGCCATACGGTTTAACTTCGAAAAAGTTTTACATGATTGATCGGTTGATTGGTCGGTTCAAGTTGGTTGATTGTTTGATCTGATAAATTTTCGATGACGAGGCCTGTAGAGGATTTATTGTTCTCAACTAACTGCAAGACTACGTAGTACAGTCACGTTTGGGCATGGCTTGCTCTAGCAGACATTTAGTAGTCTTAATTTAGTACACTTGGCAATTTTTGTTTTCGTATTTGTAGAACTTTGTCTTTCTTTCTGTATAGTTAACTCACACTCGAGAGACATTCTTGCATACTTGCATTTATGCCTCCGCAACATTTAGGCGGACCCGGATATGCATTCTGTATTATAACGACCATCCGCTTGTCCGTGCCTGTCCGTTCGTCCATGATATCGTACCAAACTCTCGGCAGCACTGCATCTTGGGAAATAGATGAACTTATTACTGTGGTCATTACGTTTGAAATAAAAATGCCAAACAGAGGTCAAGGTAGATCGTGACCAAATGTTTTTTTTCTGGATTTATTTTCACGATATAATTATTTGCTAGGCATTGGTGGATTTTCTCCGAGCGGGCGGAGACATAGGCTACTGCTACATTATGGCGACGTCGAGCGTCGAGTTCTAGGTTTGTAGTGCATTGTTCGTGTGAGTAGGGGAACCTATCAACTTCGACTCATCGACTAATGAGTGGTTGCAGGGCGTGCACTATGGGAGCAGTAATTTGAGGTGAGCTTGGCGACCTTCAGCTCATAAAAAAGGCAACTTATGCTGACCAGCCGACAAGCGGACGGAAATGCAGCTTTAGAACGAGCTATCGACGTGCTTCTTTCTGTCTGGGCCAATGAAGAACCCGATCGTAACGATTTCTGCATCGACTGCTCAGTATCCAGTGTGGCGATACTATGCGATAATGATGCAATGTAGCACGTTAGTATTTCAGTTTTCTGCTGCACAGTTTATAACTGAGGAAATTTAAAAAATGTATTTCGGATTTTTGGTATAATAAAAGATTGATGTGGCTGTCTATAGATAGTGCTGATCTGTTCGCCAATGTAATGGAAGTAAATTTAGCTCACTCCATACAATCAATAAAATTATTTCTATTTTTTGTTTTTTTTTATTATTTATTCGAAACTCATCCACATTAACAGAAATCACTTGACCTTATTCTCTTTCAGATATAAATCAGCATTTTCACTTCTGTAGTTTTAGGACGAAGTTTAATCTGCAAAAACGCTCAATGATTCAGTAATGCAATACATTACGAAGGGCCTGTAGGATACACGCGTATGGGTCAATGAAGCGCCGAGCGTTGAGTTGAACACGGACGTCGTCGATGCCGAGGTTATTACATTTTGCGGAAGAAATGTCGCGGTGTATTGGAGCGTGCCGCTGCGGCTGGATGCAGCGGCAAATATTGTCGACATTCAATTCGTCGACGTCGTCGTTGTCGCAGCCCGCCGAATTCAGTCCAAGCGTCGCCGCCGGCCGACTGGCCTTGTCAAACCGCCTAATAAATGTATCGACCGCGGCGCAAACGTTACGGCGATCTGGTTAGAATTCAAAACCGAGACGACGTGGTCGTATTGTCGTAAGCTTTCTCGAATTGGATCACACAGTATTGCTTGCCTGGCTGAGGTTACAAAAGCGGGGTACCCGACGCAGTAAACGCGCCTCGCCGCCAGGCAGGCTATGGTACTCGATCTACTTAGGTCCCCTACCCTGGAGGGATGAAAGGCTGAGTTAACCTGTGTAGACGGTCAAACCCTATACACTGCGTTTACCAAAATTGCCCCCCGTAAACATTTTGCAGTAACACGCGCAAACCTGAGCTAAATGAAACTTACACGCATGAAACGACATTCATTCTGAACACTGCGGCATAGTTTCACAAAAATCTGCCTTGTTTTTACAGAGATGATACGTTTTAGACAACGCTGCCGAACGCTAGCAGTTTTAAACCTGATAGTTCGGTCTAATGTCAGTCGAAAAAAATTTAGGAGCTGTTTAAATCAGATACGGATACACATTTTCTCTTTTTCTGGCGTACAGCTTTGCCTGGTCCTGCAGGTGGCGCATTTCCTCAACTCGGCGCAACGTCTTCGACATTAACGTACAACGTCGACCAATGCGAGTTTTGCGGTTTGCAGACCCCACAGTCCTATCAATCGTGTCTTGTGTAGCAGGCTTTTCACAGAAACACGTGATTAGTTTCGCGGACAGTAAAACATTAAAGATGATTACGTCGTATTCCAGCACTGGCTCTGGCAGCCAGTAGGTGCCATGCTCAGGCAAGCAGCTGGCGGGCGGTTGGACGTCGTCGTCGTTGCTGCAATGCACGCCGCTTGTCCATCCGTCCGTGCGTCCGTTGGGTGTTCGTTGGGTTGGGTTGGCAAGTCGCCTCGTCCGCCTCGCCTCGGGTCCGCACGGCCTCCATTCGTTATTCACCGCTGCCGACTGCAGCGCGTACTGCTTTGTACGTTGATGCCAGCCAGGCCTGCCGAGTCGACTCTTCCTGTCTGTCCATCTATCCATCCTCCCGTCCATCCCTTCCCGCCAGCGTAACTATGGCAACGGGTTTTATCGTGCGTTCAGCTGCTGCAGCCGCCGGCCCGCAGATAATGGCGTTGCGTTCACGCCACGCGCCGGTCCGTCCTGTGCTTTATCGCACACACAACCACAGACGAGTCAAGTCCACGTCTGCAATATTGTCACTGCGCGAGTGCGAACTTCAATCTCTCACGCCTGATCAAACACCATCGATCCGCGACTGTAGAGACTCGGGATTTAGGCCATTCGTTTGGAACATTTTATCCGGCATTAGGCACATTTTATGACGTCTATTATTATTTCTGACCGTGGAAGCGACGACAGTACTGTTGTCACCATCGCCGCCTTTTTTCTGTCAACATGATAACTCATGAATTGCTGTAGCCGACTTAGCTTGATGAAATTTTACAAGATTATGTAGGCTACCTTGAAAACCTCTCCAAGAGTAATGTGCGGCCTGAGAATATTTTCGGATTGCATTGCAAGTCAAGGCCAGATGACAACGAACTATTTTGCCATTGTATGTCGACAAAACCAGAAAGCTTATGTGATTATTTGTTTACTTTAGTTCTTTTCAGTCCACTTAGTTTTAAAACATAAGAATAAACTAACGCATTGAATACTCAGTGCGATATGCGAGAAATGACAAAAAACCGGTTGTCACACAAAACACGCTCCATACTACGCTGCTGTTAAGTGGCGTACCGCGTACCTATGTAATGCAACATTGCAGTTTCTTCAGAGAACAAGAACTTGACAAAACGCGTTTGTTCCGCTGGGTCGATTGGTCGTCGTGACACGTGCTCAGGTTGCGACACTGCAGTCAGTCATCTAAGAGCGGCTGGCGGACGACTCGAGCCTTAATGTAAAATGTCAAATGTCAGAAGTCAATTTATATAGCGCGATTCTCATAAAAAAAACCTCTGCGCTCGCTGCCTAAGTCAAGCCGCTATTGCGTGGCCAGCGCATTTTTCCTGACGAGCAGCAGCAGGTCAAAGATTGGATCGATGAAACCCAGATGATGCTGCTGCGTTATATCTCAGTCATTTCCGATTCCATTAGGGTAGAAAGTTGAGTTAACCTAAGCACATATTAAATTAGTAAATGCTGCGTTATATTTGTCACCAGCAGTCAGGCGCGGCGTCAGCAACGTGACAGCAGCTATGATGGAAGGCTGGAAGCACACGCGGAATCCTAGCTCTGCTGAGCATTGGTGCTTCTGTTTAATGACCACCGGCGACTGATGGCGTCACAATGTCACAGAGAAAACACGGGCGTAGCCAGGATCTGGATGTAGGGGGCACTTAAGAGGTAAGGTGTGTAAAGGGGTGTCCCGTCATCATCCCACGAGTGGAAGGATCTGGGAAGGGGTTGTGAAAAATTTCGCGTAAAAATAAAGCATTCTAGTGCATTTCTGGCACCATTTCGAGTAGCTCAGAAGCTCCTGGAGGGGCACGTACACGCGGTGCCCTTCTATGGCTACGCCAGTGCAAGAAAACAACGCAAAGATCCGGTATTTGTTATAACGCTACTTGCGTCACGTGAAGTACTTTGCAATCTCAGAAAATGGCAGCCGATTGGCATGAGGCAGCAATAGCACGACGAACAGTTGGACACGCAGTGCAGCAAGCAGCCCACATCAGCCACTCTGAGCCTTCACGCCTAAACTATAAAAACTCATTTCCTATCCTGCTTGGGTAGAAAGCTGAGCTAACTTGAGCACATAGTACCCTATATTAGTACATATTTCAAGGTTGCCCGCAGATGACCCAAATAAGATTCAAATATTGCAGTTCAAAAGTTACGAGTGTGACACTTAAAGGCCGTGAAAAATTTGTGTGTTTCAGTTGCAGCCTGGCGAAAAGTAGAGATGAAGACGGAAAATTTTTATGTTTTATGACATGCTGTGTAATAACTCAATTGATACTCTGAATAGTAGGCCTACCCACAAGAATTAACTTACATACTACACCATAACAGACTATATATGCGACGTTTTTTTCTTAGCGAAACTTTGAAAGCAAACTAAAAAACTGCAACAATATTTTTGAGGGTCTAGTAACAAATTTGCGTTAACGACGACGAGTAAAAATGGAAACGGAAGTTTTCTAGGAACGGGCGAAAACCGGAATTGAGCACAAGATATTATAGGTTCAACTGCTAAGACCTAAGAAGTTGTGTCGCGGAAAAGCGTCAATAAACGCCGCCCGTGGACGGTACAGACTTCAGTCAGTCGGGTTTGGTTGTTTGACATCTACGAGGAAACATGCAGCAGAAAGAGGTAATCAATAATCGATAAATTGATCAGAACTGCACATTAGCTTTGATCGGAAACGCGTTGCAACCGATAACGTTCACGTTTACTCCATGAAGCAATGTCAACGAGTTCGCTTTTTACCGCGTCTGTCAAGTAGGGAGTCACGCATCTGAGATGTGATGGAATATTTGTCTCATTTTAGAGAATTTACACGAAAACGCAACGTTAAAAATACCACGAAAGCATGAACTCGGTCGCCATATGGCGAAGATGTGGAATGGACAGATGCAATTGTTGCTATTTCCACTTACTGATTCGTTAGATATAAAATAGCCGATTTACATGCATGAGGCGAGGGACGTAGATATTAAGCACCAATTCGGTGACAAAACAGAAGAGTGTTAACGAGTAAAATGAGAAAATAACAGCTTGTTGACGGCATCTAACGACAGCAAACGTTTTTACATACAGAACGTTTGCAAAATGTTTCGGAAATGTTTCATGTATTATTTACCATTTTATCACGTCTAAATCATTTTGCTAGAATTATTGCTTAGCTCTAAAACATTATTTTGCAATTAATTAAATATTTTAGATTTGATTGCGTGTAAAATAAAACACAAAACATATTTATAAAACAGTTTGCAGATGTTTTATTTTACACGTAACTATATTCCGTAAAATTATAATTAGCAGTGTGTGATCGATTGCCGCGTACGATTTCAGTGGACGTAAACAACGACAGCGTGCATTATTGCCTTTCCAGGTACACTAACATTTGTGGGATCTACTGACACATTGGAGAAGGGAGATTTGGATGTTGATCCTTTAGCCAAAATATGGAACTGCAATTGGCCGCAGAACCTCCAGTCTTATGCTGCTATATGGCAAATACAAACTATGAGCAGCGATTCCGCTCACTGCTAAATTATTTTGGTCGTTTTTTTCTAGTGCAGCATTAGCAGCCCTGGTCTTCTCTTCTTTCAGGAGCTTGTCGTCGCCGTCGCCGTTGTCACGAGTCGCCGCCATGCCGCTCTGTCCTGCGCGCGTCGCTGTGCCGTCGCCAAGCCATGATTTAGTGGGCGCAGGTCTGTCTCCACTGTTCTAAGTCACAACTGTCTGGGACGGCCAGGACTTCGTCTCCAATCTACGGGAGTGTGTGAAGCGTAGGCCTGCAGAGCTCGGTATTGGTCCTGACTTGAGTCTACTCGGTTGAGATGGCCAAAAAGGACAGATGACAATCCCTGAGATTGCATGTTTAACAGCAACGGTTGCCCAGTACGAAAGCGAACCTCAGCACTGGTAACAAACTCTGACCAGTGGAGATTGAGAATTCATCAAAGGCACCAATTGTCCAAGGAGTCGATCTTCCTAGATAAGGTTGCTGTGGCTGCGCTGATCATCGATCAACGTCGACGCTATTACAGCGTTAATCCATCCGAACTGTCTCGACACCTTATAGCCAGCTCCGGCTTTAATGGCTCTGGACAAGTAGGAATTCACTGCGCAAGGTCGATTTTTTATGTACAGATTTTTTGCTGTCGTTTTCTGTTATTTTTAACAGAATACCATTTACTCTTTTTAATCGCCGGTTTGCTATTGTTTCATATCCTTACGTCGAATGAGCTATTATTTTGCGAGTCATAAAATCAATACACGCAAATGATTATTTTGCAGCTATAGTCGTAAGCTTATGACGACCGATTTTCGCAACGCTTTCTACGTCACATTCCGATGTCAACTCGAAATAAAACAATCATTCAGTATCCCTAACCACCAAATCTCAAATGCGTCGCTATACACGACCTCGTAAAATATCGGTGCGATTGTAAGCCTAATAATAACAGCGCCGAGTAGAGTAAGTTACGCTGTGTATTTTAGTGCACGCGGTTCTATGAAAAGTCATCCACCGGGCGTCGTAAACGCCTGCTGGCGAACTGGACATCGGACGGATGCGGTCTGGCAATGAACCAATGCGGCTGACCATCGCCTGGCAAGCAGGACTAGCCTAGGCTAGTCGTCCGCAAGCTGAAAAAGAGGATCAATCCTACATACGGATGAACGTACGGACGGACGGACGGACAGACGGACGACGACCAAGCTATATGCGACGTGCCTGCGTGTGGTGGCGGCGGGCGGGCGAACGACGAAAATCGATGCTTCGCCGTACGCCCAGAGCGGCACCGGCATGCGGACCCCCACGTCACCTTGTGCCTGCCTGGGAAGCAAAGACCCAACCCTGACCGACCAACCCACCACGCAGTGGGTTCGGCCAACCAGGCGGGCGGACCGACGGATTTACGGCACCAATGACGTCACTGGCGGAGCCGCGCCGCTGCATGCAAATGAGGGGATACGATTCAGCAAGCCTGACCCTAACTTCAACCACACTCTAATCATAACCCCAACTCATGCAAATGATGGGATACGCCGCAGCTCGGCGGCTCGGCGGCATTAGACTCAGCAGCAGAGAGAGACGAGCCGGATGAGGATGAGGATGAAAGGATGTGGGTAAAGGCATGGAAGCCGAGTCTGATCACTCGTCGATGTAGCCCCAGCTCCACTAGTTCGATCTGTCGTGATTTGTTGTACAACGATAAGTCGTGCTGCAACAAGCGCTGCACAACACCACAACACGTTGTGGAATTGCAGTATAAGCTTTCGAGTTATCGTGGACTTGTGTACGATTTGCAGAAAGACAAATCCACGACGAATCGAAGCGAGTGAAATATGGACGTAAAGCCGAGTAGTCGGACCAGTGGATATGCGATCAGAGGAACGCTGACAGTCCTCCGGTCACTGCTTGACGAGTCTGCTGATGCTCTATAATCAATGATGATGATGATGATGATGATATTAAGGATGATGCCGAGCTGGTCTATATTATAATCAATGCATTCGGCTTGTTTACAGCGGTACAGTACTGCGACGTTGCGTGCTGGTGTCCAACTGACCGACAGACCACATGCACGCTTGATGCTCATGCGTCACGAACAATACCCACTGGCCAGTTCATGAGTGACCATTACCCAATGGTTAGCCGATGGTCAGGTCACTGCCCGCAGTCGCAGCACTACATGCGTTTCCGCCGTTCGTTACTCAACAAAACCGACTCCATAATAATAAAATAAGGTTAGAAAACTAGTGTTGACATATTATGCGGCCGTCCACCTAACCGTTGACCTTTGACTTAAAAGTTGATCACCCCGAATACTTTTTAAAAATGTTTAACGTTATTTGGTTTTCGAGTTGTATATTGTAATATGCGGTCGTTTTTTTTCGATCGGTTGCAGAACGTTGACGCTAAATTACACCGCTTACTCATAAGGCGGAAAAAGTTTACATTACTTTCTTTTTACGTTTTTTGTTTCACTGTTAAAATATACGGACAAACATACAGACAGACAAACGCACAGACAATACGCGTAATACGGCCTAACATACGGCGGCATAATAGAGCGTTTTTGGTTTATTTTGACGTGCAACGACGACTAACGACATGCGACCAATTTCTGTACGTTTTGTATTAATTATCCACTGCATTGCATGTAATAAAAATACTTTTTGCTTATTAATGCTGCGATAAAAAAGATTAAATGACTTTTGCATTTAAAACTTTGTAAGTAAAAAGCTTTGTTAGCTGTCCTTTTAAATGAGTATACCAATTGCCAAAGCTCAAAACTCAGCTATCTTTTAAAAAGCATTTAGTATTCAAGTTTTTTTGCAAAGACTGGACTGAAAATTGAAATAGTTTGAACAACATTGCTTAGGCTTTTTGCCCTTTCTGTATTTTCATAGACCGGTGCTGAAGAGCCTATAATCTTACAAGCACAACCAGTCACAGTATTACTGAATTACGCAAAAAAATTAAAAACCTCAAAATTTAGCAATTGATCTTTTATCGGGCTGGTAAGAGTTGCAAACCTAGTTTTTTTTCTAAAACCCAATAATCCATCGAACGGCCATTCAAGTACCTGCTTGATATGGAATCTAACGTAAAACAGTTGCTGAATTGTAAAGAAATTGATTGCTGACTTCTTGTATATTGCAATTGTTGAATTGATGCAGAAGAAATTTACGCGAGGCTGTTTCTAGTTTAATCACAAAATGCGATGTAACCGATTTATGCACGACCGTTTTGTTTGCACTTTATAACTTTATGGATATAATGTGTAACTATAGCGTGAGTTTGAGACAATGTTTTTGTATGGAAGCCTGGACAAGCAAGCACAGTGAACGAGGTCGACCGAAGACAGCTGCAGAGAACAGCGCGTGTCACTCGGCATAGCATCAACATCACTGCTGACCGGCCAGTGGCGACAATCCTGCTGTTGCTGCTGCTGCTGCTGAGCGTCAGATTACGTCAATACGAGCTCCAGAACTGGGAACGAGCGAGCGAAGCACGGCCATAGCGGAGAGTCGATTGTTTGCATTCTGGCGACGTCGTCCGCTGACACGGGCGTGCGACCGACAATAACTGCCACCGCGTGTGTGTCCGTCCGAGCACTCACTTCATCTAGTCCGGCTTTCCACGCGGCGGCGGCGTCATAATTGCGTCATCGCTCATCGTCAGCAGCAGCAGCCGCAGTAGCAGCATCGGCAGTCAACCGACGTGCGACTCCGGTCGTAAATTCCCGCGTCGAACAGCGAAAATATTCGTCGTCTTTGTCGTCGTCGTCGTTTTTGTCGTCTCTCTGTGCTTCGTTTTTCTGACTCCCGCCGCTGTCATGGTCGGTCACGGTGCACGGAAACCGCCGCAGATCTCCACGGTCGGCCGTCGGCAAAGTAGGGTTATAGGGAGGCACCGTAATGATCCCTGCATGTTGCTGGTCGCCCGGTGATTGCAGTCTTTGTGGCGGACCGAGAGAAGGAGTTCTCGTCGGTACAAAGTTGGCGTTGGTTGGTGGAGAGAGTGAGACACACGCAAGATGCAGGCGTTTAGTACGGTGTCGGTCTGCGGGCCTGGGACGTTTGACGCTGCGGTTTGACGTTCGTCTATGAACGATCAATGCTTTGTGACAGCACCACCAGCTGCTGTACCGTGCATCGCAACGTCGTCGTGAGTAACGGTTGACGTCGGCATATATTGACCGAACCGCGTGTCGTGTGTTGTAACTAACCGGCACACCCATTGTCATTTGCTGCGGCCTCGGGCCGAGCTGTTGATTTAACGCGGCGACATTATCGCTCGCGCTAACAATGCCTGCACCGCAAATAATGCAATCAAACGTCGCCGTGACTCGATGGACAACGTAAAACGTAAGCTCCTTCCCGAGCAGTAAAGCTGACAAGGCGGCACGGCGTTGATCTCCGTTTTCTCAGCCCTCGGCGAGACCACCACGAAATTGGGCTAGTGCATCGCGTGGTGTGCCTGCGTATTTTGTGAGTTTCCAGCTTTGGTTTTCGGGACAACGTCCGACAGGTAGCTCTAACTTGTGACCCAGAGACAGCGGGGTAGCGTGACAACGACAACTGTTACTACTACTCAGCGATCATGGAGAAGTTGTTCAAGTCGGTGCTGAGCATCCGTGAGATCAAATTCCGCGTCGACGACGACCATGTCGACCGACTCAGTCGACAGCACACCGTCATCATTCTCGTGTGTTTCGGCTTCCTGGTCAGCACGAAGCAGTTTGTCGGCAAGCCGATCAACTGCTGGTGTCCGGCCCAGTTCACGGACAGTCACCGCGAGTACGCCGATTCCATATGCTGGGTGAGCAACACCTATTACCTGCCCATGTCTCGCGTGATTCCAGACGAAAGCTTCGATCCACAACAGCCGCACACCTACCAGGTACCAGTACATACAGTGCTTAGTTTCTGCTCGAAAACTTAATGCAAGATAAATATAAACAGACGAAAAGTAGAATCACCAGAAAAGCATAAATCTGTTTCATTTCACCTCGTCATAATACTGCGACACAGTTTTTAATTTAATTTAAGCTCATCACAAAAACCGTTGGCGTTATAGTTAATACTAGCATCTAGCAAATTCATTCCTATTTTAGTGCAATAATCACATGTCACAAACAATGCGGTCATTTTAGTAAAATTCTAAATTTACATCTGGCAGATCGTGATCCAAATCCTTACCAAAATACAATCGACCGTTTCCTTGTCCCGCGCTTCATCCAGCCAAAAAATTACCAAATTCGTTCGTTATTCTTTGAGTTGTGCTGCAAGACTGTCGGACAGTCTACCGCCGAAACTGAAGCCACCGCGAAGGTTGTCTGCATTCAATACAAAAAATTTCATCTGTCGCTATAGAAGACACGCTACAGCTTATACAGTTTCTGTTGCAGTACTGACCTTCAAGGTCATTTAATGTCGATTATTTTCATCTTGTCTGAAAGGGCGCATGCAATTTCTTATTAGTGATCAATTATAGCAATCTTGACTTTATCTCTTACCGTTTTCGAATATGGGGGCCATTTTCCGTTAAAAAAGCACATTTTTCTACCTTTCTGTTTAACCTCAATTTTGAAAATGTTTTTCTTGCACTAGATTGTTAAAAGTTTGCATGCCTATATTTAAAACACATGGCTAATTATCTGTTTAAAAGTTTTTTTTCATAAGCTCTAACGACTAGCCACAATACATCCGTTGCAGACTGATAGACGACGGACGACAGAGAGACAGACGACAACGATGCCAAGGACGCCGTACAGCATAGCCCTGGCGCGTCAATAAACTTAAAAGCTACTTGTTTCCTCTGTCTTATATTTTTCTAATTTATAATCTTAAAGCGATCGTAGTAGTTTTGCATTATTCAGTAGGCTAATCTAGCTTATTTCGTGACTTTTTTCGTTCTTTTGTCTTTTACTATTGTGTCTGGAGTTCTAGTGCCCATAATCTCCCTCCATTCAGGCGTGACGACTGATAGCATCTCTCATTTAAAGTCTTATATATATCACACGTGCGTTTTGACGATTTATGGAACTTTCGTCCCCTGGAAATTTAGTTCCCAAAAGTAAAATTTGCATGGAACTTCCTTTCTCTGACATTGATAATTATTGAACTCCGTATAATTCAGCGAAAAAGCTCCAATTTTGTGTCTTTCGCTAGACATACATAGCTAGAGTTTCGGCAAGATATAATAATAACAAGATAATGTTCATACGAACACGGAGTCTGTTCAATGCATTTCGATAGTTTACAGTATATGTCCGTATGAATATAATCAGTGAGCTGATTAGACTGGTAGAAAAAAATCAAACAGATTAATTTCAGATTGTACAGCACCAATGATCCCTTCATCCTTCTCTATTATTTTAACTACACAATAAACATTGTCAGTCACGAGACCATTCGATTTGTCACCAGGGCTTTAGTATAAATGGTCCGTCGTCGCCATGCATCTATCTTTCACCGTTGTGAAAATGTGGCGCCTCAAAGATAATAGGGTCTCGAACTTGACCTTTTGGGGTCACGTGACTTTATCGGTCACGTAACCATTCGACTCCCGGGGTCGACTTCCTATTTGGGTGTTTACACGAGCCAGCAAACTTCTAGCAAACGTCCAGCAATTCACGTGTATTTTAAATACATTTGCTGGAAGTTTGCTGGACGTTTGCTGAATCGTGTAAACACTCTATATGGGGGTCCATGGTGACCATGCGTTTATCTGGATGGCACTGTTA
>Ga0056128_1001324_pt1 | contig 27240 bp, 12 predicted proteins | sample WorMetLIZISLAND2_FD_71113 | JGI IMG/M metagenome (GOLD analysis project Ga0056128, IMG submission 71113) | Marine gutless worms symbiont microbial communities from Max Planck institute for Marine Microbiology, Germany - Olavius geniculatus... ... | reverse complement strand
AGTTTTCCGCAGCAGACTGAAAACCGAACTTTTTGCCTGGTCTTACAGTCATGACTAACAACGTCTCATTGCACCGACTATTATTACGTGACTTCACTGTTTAGGCTTATTGTTACGTGTCCTTGTAGTCTTAGGACTTAACGCCACGCTAAAGTTAATTCGTCCTTCATCATCATCATCATCATTAGTTGGCGTCCTGATGGACGGTGCTGTCTATTACTTGTTCTTTTACAAATTAACTTAAAGCATTGCTGGAGTCTGTCTGTTCACAATTGTGATGTCAGCTCTAGTTAGGTGACGGTTTGGTGTTACTTTTCTCTGATGGCTTTCGGAGTCGGACAGTTTTATTTTATTTTGAGCGAGGCGACTAATCGTGTTGCGTAAATCTTTTTTTTGTCATAGAATACACTTGATTTATGAACTAGCAGTTGCTGGCCTTCTATTTCCCGTCGTCTTATATGTTTGCTTGGCTGTCTGGCTGTCTGGCTGTCTACTTGTTCTCAGTGTTTTTACGCGCGAGAGCTAGCATAGCTATAGCGCGTATTAGCTACGGTAATTCTGTCTGTCCGTCTGTCACAACCCGGTACCGTTTGGAGACCAAGTGAGATAGAGACTTCCGGTTTTCACCATATGATAGCTTAGAGCCTCTAGTATTTTGCGACAAAATTTCATGCCCCTGGGTAAAGGGGGTCCCCACGAACGAGGGGGCGAAAGAGGGGCACCCCCCCGTAAAAAGGCGTTATTCTACCGCTATTGGCTCCGAGCCAATAGCGGTAGAATAACGCCTTTTTATGGCTCGTCTAACGTTAATATGCACAGCCATGCTGCTTATTGTAATAAGCACTGGCGACAAGATTCTTAAAATTGTCAGTATTGATTTCGAATGACTTTAAACCCGAAAATGGGGTTTTTTAGTGATTTTTAGCTGCAAAAGAGTGAATTGCGATGAATAGACCAAGATTACCTGCGAATAGGAACTGCTATAGGCTCTCGCGCATATCATGAGCATTAGCCCAGATTTCTTATTTTCAAGTGTTTTTACTTGATTGTACTTAAACTGCTTTAAGTGTGATTTTATAATAAATATATGACTGACTCCTAATACCTAATCCGACCATGGTGGGGGTCATGAAAACACCCATGGGTCCAATCTTAACCCTCTAACAATTCAAACACTGCTCATAGGCTTATATTGGGGATGATTTTTTGAGTTTGTGACTTCTGTTTTGAATTTGGCTTTTTATTGTGTTCTTGTAACCCTGGTGAATGAGGGGGAATGAAGAACTTGGGGGCGGTTACTAATTTACTACTTGGACCGGACGGGTGACAGTCTGTGGACAGGTAGACCAGCTCGGTGTACAGCCAACATCAAGGTCAACTCAGCCTTCCATCCCAGTAGGGAAAATGAGTATCGGCTTGCTGCTTGACTGTGGTTAACGTGGTGGCGCGTTTACCCGTGTCATTTGGCAGACCTGTAGCACTGTGTGGTCTTATACGACAGACGGCTCTCTTTAGCTTTTGAGGTGGGTTCCCGTGACCAATTATATACCATCATCATCATTTCTGGCAAGCACCACTAATAGTGCGTAGCGCCGAACGTAGACATCAATCTCCAGAGTGGACGGTTTTGAGCCAGGTCAACTGCGTCGTCCATATTGAGGTCGCTGGATTTCAGATCCTGCTGAATGGTTTTCATCCGTGTAATACGAGGACGTCCCAGTGGTCTCCCCCAGCCTCCCGCGGGGGAAGCTGTCAAGATCTGTCTTGCATCTGTCTCATCAGATGTCTCATCATCATTATATAGACGACATTTAACATGTAAACTGTGTCTGGTGCGTTGCAGCGATGTGCGTCAGTACGTCGGTGACGATCTTCGGAGTGATGATTGGTCTGGATCGTACCTGGATGCCCAACTGGCACACGAATGTGCTCGGCTGGTCGTTCGGCCTGGCCGTGCTGGGCGGCTTCTTTGCCACGTTCAGTTTCATCGCAATCGTTGTCTACACGCTGATGGTGAAGTACCAGCTTGCGCGTGAACGGGCAGCACATCGTCTGCCGGACACCAAGAAGATGCCGATGATACCCAAGATATAAGGACACTTGGACCTAGCGTCGTCAGTCGTGGCAGAGTGACGGGAGACAGCTGCCCCCCCTTTAGCCTTCTTGACGGAAGATTTTCTTACAAAAATAGGGTCTACCAATTTTGTCGCTAGAGGTGGTTATTTCCGTAAAATTTGGGGGGCTAAATTGGAATTTGAGCACTGTAGGCCTAATCTCCTCTGTCAGAAAATCGCAACTTTTTGGCTCTTTTCCCCGACGCTGCTGAGAAGATTGTTCCCTATATTTGTCAGATTGACCGCGGGGCGTTTAACTTTAAACCATTCAACCTCGGAGCAAATGCTGCGTCATGAATATATGAGAAATGTTATTCAGTCATTAGAGGGGAAAATTCCGTGAGCACGGCGGTTAGACGCTCCTGTATATATCTATGACAAGGTCTGCAGTTGTTCTTCGGTGTACGTGTACATAGAGAGTAGACTTTTAAGGCGGCATTTGAATGACAGCCTGTACAGCGTGTTTGCATTGATTGTCATATTATTCTCATTGTCAAATATCAGCAAAACTAGGTCGAGATTAATACATGCCTCTTGCTCCATAAGCTGCGAGTTATTACGGTTCGTGGTAGCGATGATATTACTGTTTTCGGCAGAGTTTTTTTCCATGTTTTAAAATTTGTTTTTGCACTTTTGCACATCCCTGGTGATCAGAATTAAATTTTGAAAAAATTGGTTGATTATCAAAAGTCGTAAAATTCGAATTCTCACTCAACAAAGCTTCATGTTTAATGTTTATGACATGCAAACTTTCTCATAAAATTTGTATAATAAATATACTGTAGGTCAGTGGCGTATTTAAGGGGGGGGCACGGTGCGATGCCCCCCCTTTGGCCCGACCATGAAATTTTTTCACAGGCGACTTTATATGAAAAGGTGCGTTTTTTGTTATTTTCCAGCAAGAGTTGCAAAACTCAACAATATTTGATGGTCTTTTCTCATACCGATACAATATGCGATTAAAATCGCCATGTGAGATTGCATCTGATATGACGCCGGCGTCGCCGAACACTTTTGAAAACCAGCTTCAAGCCGTATAGGCCTATAATATTTCGCGGCGGACGGGTTTAGTGTCCATGGGTGAGTGACACGGTATTGACATGAAACCAAAAGCAAAGCAGTCGGCGCCTTTAGGCTGGCGCATGTCATAGGCGGCGGTTAATTAACATTTCAAAATGTCGGATCTGAGTTCAACCCGAGATAAACCTGCCCACAACTTGCATTGGCTATAGCAAATGAGATAAGGGCAGCGCTTTTAAGATGCGTTCCTTTGCCCTGAGACTGTGACGAGCCTTATTTTCAGATAACACAAGCTGCAGCGGCATCGCAGCGTGCCAGTGATCATAGATCCTAATGTGCAACGTTATCAGAACTCATCAGTATGAGAATCCTAGGAACCAAGCTCCGTATGCCAGTGTCATGATATTATAGTGTCATTAAGCGACAAAGTGCCCTATTTCACTGGAGAGAAGAGACAGTTTGGACACGCCCGCTGTCTTGTACAGCATTTGCTGCCAGCCCGCCACTCGCACACGGAACAGCTAGAATTCAAAGAAGGGAAAAACGTAACTATGAGCTCAGCTTAGCCATTAGCAAGTGGAGACGATAGTGGCAGAGTCAGACCGCATACGTTTTACGATGTCAAACGCCAAGGTGACGGCCCGCCATAGCCACAATCCCATAGCCAACCAGGGCCGCCATAGTTATGGTTAGGGTTAGGACCCCACATTCCTATAGGCTTCCCATAGAATTCCCGCTCGAGGAAAGGGGTGGCCGTAGGGGGTCGCCGATGATACGAATGGCTAGCTCCGCCACACTTTCCTATAGGCTACTAGGGTTAGGGCTAGTGGGGTCGTAACCGTAACCCTAACTATGGCGGCCCCTGGCTATGGCGGGCCACAAACAACGCCAAAGACACGGCGACCGCTTGCGAGTGACAACATCGGCGACGATCAACGGATCAAACATTCTGACGACGACGGACCGGGTTTGACACGACCCATTTATTATTGTACTGTAGGCCTATTGTGAAGTTTATTGCCTTTTTATAACTCACATTAATTCCTGACAACGTTTTGCAGCTTGTTATACTCTACTTTTTTGCTAAAACAACGCAAATATCTGTTATTTTTTGCGTTTCCAAATTTTAGAAAATGGGCGAATTTGCGGTTTCCATTGAACTTTCTGAAGCAAAAAGTGTTTCAGCTTCAGGGGGCTTCGCCCACTGACCCCCCGGCCACGGGCGCTGCCCTTGGACCCCGCTGGGGGCTCCGCTCCCAGACCCCCGTTATAGCCTCGCGCTCGCCATGGCCCCCCTTTGCCAAATCCTAAATACGCCACTGCTGAAGGTGCATATTTATATTACTTTTGAGTTGCAGAACTGGAAGCTGGTTATTTTAGTGTCATTGAAAACAGGGCCCCACTAATCTGGCCATTCCCAGTTAATCCGGCCCTGCGCATAACAAAACAAAATACCCAGACGTTGAGAACAGTCATTTCTCTTACTGACAACGCTGATTGGCCGTTATACTGAGTTCTGAGTGACTGCTTATTACAGTTTACGAATGACGTGTGAGTGAAACTTCATAGAAACTGTTTGGAGTGTTGTAGGCGCAGCATGCACGCGACTGGTGAGACGTCGCCCTGCAGTAGCCTTTGTAAGTGAACGTGCTCTCATCTTTGTGGGTTTTAGTGCGGGCCTCGTGTGAGGAAAGACAACGACCATCATTCTCCCTATCACATTGTTTTCTACAGCTTATAGCAAAATTAACAAAAAGCCCAGCTGTCGCTGGAGAAGGCTAACCGTACGCCAGTGTCCAAAGGCCAGCAAATGTGAATGAGGGGTCACTTCAGAAGTCAGTACTCAGTACCCCTGTGTGGAGGAAAGGGGGTGGTCGGCAATGGAAGCATTAGATACACCTATAGGGCGTTTGCAAATGTCTGTAGCGTGATAATCGTAACCATTGGGCTGATACAATTTGGCCGTAGTACGCCATGCAAATGTTCGGGTCCTCTTAGTTCGAGTCTGATTCACGAATAATAAAGACTAAGGATTCGAGTCTGCTGCCGGACTAGTACTATATATGTGACTGCACACAGCAAACGCATATACACAAAACGAGGATAAAATATGTAATAATTTAGCCTACCCTAGTAAATTGAAACAAATGATGGCATAAAATTTTTACTCACTTGAAATTTTTTTATGATAATTGGGTTCCCGAATCACGAAAATGAGGACTCTAGTTCACGGCCGCAATCGAGGCCTACATCACATGCAAAATGCGTACTAATACCACCGTTCAAAACAGACTCCACATACATTAATTTCAGCAGACACGACTGACAAGCTTCGTTTTCTACACTAACATAACTAGCTAGTTTTGTTGCTGCTAGCTATAATGCAGTCATTTTTGTCAACTTCAGTCTAGTTCAGTGACTAGACAAATACGGTATGTCGGTCCAGCGCTGACATATGCGGTCGTCCTAATTAACAAGCCGCACTACGCGTCTTGTCCGTCCGTCTGCATGCATGTGCGCCCTATGCGGGGTCTTAACTCGAATCGAAAAGGCGCGCAATAACCAAAATTGCTGTGTACGTTTCTCCGAGCATGGGTTGAATAACACGTGCGCCAATTTTCAGCACAAGGGGCCAAATATAGAGCCTCATGGTCACCTGACGCTAAAAGCCATCCGGAAATGACACAGTAAATATGTCGCCATAATAAAATTATAAAACATGTAGGCCAGATGTTTTGGACACTAGGCGTGAAAATAAGCAGACGAATAGCTAAACGGACGGCCGCTCAGTATGTCGCCATCTGTTTGCAGCGGCCGACCACTGGCATCGTGGCAGCTAGGGGGCAATTGTCCATTCTAAATTTTTGCCTGTTGGAAAATTTTTTCTCAAAAAAGTGCAAACATTTGGGATGAAAAATTTCGTTTTGGGAAAACTCTGGGGCAAAGTTGAAATTTTGAGCAGCAGTCTGTCGAAATTCGGTCGGATTGCGATGTCTGTCGGAAATCGCAATTTCTTGATCGTTTTCTTTTTTTACCCACGACGCCGCAGCTGCGGCCGACAGTTTTCCGCCAGTTTACAGCGTGCTATCTGGCGCAGTGCTGTCGTGTTCGTCGTCGTCGTCGTTCGTAGTGCTGGGCTGTCCGTCGTAATTGTTGTCGTACTCGGGATCGGTATCGTAGTAGTACTCGTAGTAGTCGTGATCGCAAGTGAAGTCGTAGGCTGGTACCTGTGACACTTCAATGTGCTGCAGGTACAGCGGTAGATTGCAGACCAGCTCGTCGGCTATCACGTGTTGCTGATTGGTGGCTGATTTACGCGCCAAAGCTGGTACTCGTGACACTTCAATCTTATACAGGTACAGCGGCCGATAGCAGAGAGGTTCGTCGGCTATCACGTGATGTTGATTGGCCGATTTACGCGCCTGTTCTGGTACCTGTGACACCTCAATGTTCTCGAGGTAAAACGGTCGATAGCAGACCGGCTCGTCGGCGATCACGTGCTGCTGATTGGCTGATTTTCGCGCCAGATCAGCTCTCACCCACCTGCACAGCCAAGTAAAAAGAGTTAAAAGGGTTAAAGGGTGTATAGCTCTTTACGTTAAACTCACCCCGCCGTATGAGATCATACGCGCTCTCAGTCCTGCCAGTTACCACCCGACACTGATGAACGCGTCCCGGCCATGCAGGCTGGCAGGCTTACTCGATTTACCTTACCTACCTCGTAGGGATGGACAGCTGAGTTGATCTTGACGTTGGTTATATATCGAGACTGTTTACCTGCCCACCGACAGTCACCCATCCAATTAGTAACCACTTGATAATGACCCAACCGGGAGTCGAACCTACAACCTCTTGATTGTAAGTCCAGCATTCTAATCGTTAAGCTACCAAGCCAAGTAAGTAGTAAGTAAGCAAGTAAGTAAGAAAACGGCCGTTAGCCACATTCGCCCTGAAGCCCGTGCTGTCAACGACGTAAAATATGTTAGCCCTTTGAATAGCCATTACACTGTTCAACTTCAACGTCTCAGATGAACTGAAAGGCTGTTCCACACTTTCAGTAAAGGTGCAGATTGAAAACAAGGGGAAATAAAAAATAGGGGAGAAGTTTTGTTAAGAGTGTAGATTGCCCAGTAAAAAATAGGGGGCGGAGTTTTTTGTTAAAGGTGCAGATTGAAAAATAGGGGGAAGCAAAAAATAGGGGGTTGATCTACAATCTTATCAAAACTCACCCCCTACTTTTCACTGGGCGCAAGCTAAGCCCACCAGGTATAGGGATAGAAGCCACTTAAAAAGTGTCTTAAAAAACATCCCCAACATTTTTGACTGTAACTTGAAAACCAATTTTCAGATTTTGATAATTTTTGGTACAAGTATTTCTGCCACAACTTGCCATCAAATGACCATTCAATTTCCCACCTCACCCAATGTATGCTTCTGCACTACCTAGAGGAAGCAGATCAAGTGAAATATGTGTTAAAATAAACAGAAGACCTGAAAAAACATCCTCAACATTATCGATCGTACTTTGAATAAAGATTAGGAGATTTTAATAATATTTCGCAGGAATATTTCCGATACAACTGGCTATTAAATAAGTGTTTTAGTTTCCACCTCACCCAACGTCTGCTTTTGCACTACCTAGGGAAAGCAGACCAGGCATAATACGTGTTAAAATGAATGAAAAACGTCAATAAATTCCATCTATCCTAATTTGTGGGCCCCAATAGCAGGTCCATTACAAGGTTTGACTGTCTTGTAGCAGTGTGTCTGCCGGATGAAGTTTAGGAATGTTTGCCAAGTCAAGAAGCGACTGGTACAGGCTGGATTGGTCGGGAGCAAAACATTATCGATACTCCTGTTAATGAATGGAGAAAGCGTCTCCTTGCCTGTGTTCACATAGTGAGCAAACACTTCAAGCAATTTTACTGCAGGCAGTTGAAAAAAGGACAACTGAATGAAATGTCATCCACAGTATCAGAAATGTGAACAAAATGCGTTTTTACGCGTTATGTTAATTACGCAATTATATCGCATTGGATAAAAAGTGATATTTTGCTGGTTGTGCTTTTCCCAGGTACTGCAAAAACAAATGTTGGGTAAGGTGGGAAACTGAATGATCTTTTAGTGGTAAGTTGTGTCAGGAATATTCGTACTAAAGATTATCAAAATCTGATAATTGATTTTCAAGTTACAGTCGAAAGTGTCGGGGATGTTTTTTGAGACACAGTGTAGGCCCTATTTACACTGCCCGGCTAAGTGGTGCGGCTGGTACATGGTTTGGCTGGCTGGTAAACACTGGCGCGAGATGTGCGTCATTTCTCACGTTTGGTGACCTCGATCTTTGACCTTTTATGCTGAAAATTAATAAACTAGTTGCTCGTGCCTGGTCACCTTTTATACCAATTTTGGGTTTTTACGCTTTTTCTTTTCGAATTAGCCGCAAAACCCTTAGGGCTATAGTACGTGCTGTTTATTAGAACGGCCGTGTGATAATAATCATATAGAAATAGAGACAAAACATGAAAAATAAAAATACTCGAAGATGCAGTTGCATAGCCATGGATTGTCGGCGACGTAGACTTCTAGGTGCGCAGTAGTATGTTGCTGGAGATTGCTGAACGTCTGCTGGTCAAGTGTGACTAGACGATTGTGACGCAGATCGATCTTTTGTACGGAGTGAAGGCCGTGAAATGACCGTTTACTGATCCTTAGCAGTATATTGTAATAGTGATAGTAGTAATAGTAGGGGAATATCGTTTACTGATCTTGCGTATTTTGTTGTGGCTGAGGTCCAAGGTTTGCAGAGCTCGGGAAGTGTTGAACGCGCGTCGTGCGATGCGTCGGATCATGTTGTCCTGCTACAACGACAACAATGACAACTGTTTCTGCTGCTGCTGTTACTACTACTACTACTACTACTACGACCAATACTACTACATGCGTCTGATCTTGTTGTGCCTCAACGACAGCGACTCCAAGTAAACCAGTGGTCTGAGCGCTTCCGACGGAATCTAAACAATTTATTACATTAATACAGCTAGGCTGCCAGCCTTAAACCATAGTTGTGATAAACCTATATAAACGTTCTTTAATGTCTTTTCCTTGGATGATCCATGCCGCACTCTAGGGCCTACTGCATAATGATGCATCTTTCAGAGCTCGCTACGGAAATTCGATGAAAGATAGACCCCTATACCATCAGCGCAGAAATATAGCTCAAGGAGTCTACTTTCAGCTGATATAAAGCTCATTTATTTTATCGCCTTTGCAGTGACCGTAAAATAATTGACATTGAATGACCTTGAGATGGCATTTTAAAATTCTTTTATCATTGGTTTCCATTGATTTTTTGGACCTCAATTACGAAGACAACTACGTACACATTTTCAATTGTAACTTGAAAAATAATTATCCGATTTAAAAAAAAATTATACGAATATTCCTGAGACAACTTTTCTTGAGTGCGATTTCATATTATGAAGTTCTCGTTGCCAACTCGAAACTTTTTTACAACCAGATTATTTTAGCGCCCCTCAGATTCAACATTGTGCGGTACATAAAATAACGTACTTGCATACTCACTTATTGATCGCCATGTGAAAAAAACTACACGAGAGAAGTTAAACTTTAACCTCCACGAATGAATTATTGTTGAGCTCCAGGACTCGCAGCGACTTTTCAAGTCCGTGAAACGTCTCCGACTCCAGATGAGAGATGCGATTAACGTCGAGTCGCAAATATCGCAAAGATTGTAAGCCGGCGAAAAACCGCAGTGGGATAGTCTCGATATTGTTGCGAACCAGAGAAAGTCCTTTAATATGCCTGCAGTAAAATACAGCCAAAGTTGGCAATTAGCGCTGCAAAATTTGCTTAAATTCGAGGGACCTAATCAGCTATTAGTAGACGAGGTCCCTTGCCGCCACCAAAAAACTATGTTTGTTAATTTTGAGGTGGTTAATAGTTTTTTTTGTTTCCTACAGATGAAACTACTATAGAATATATAAAGCAAATATTCAAACCAAAACTTGCTTCTTGTAAGCATAGACCTATTTTTAGAACAACCAAAACGGCATTTTTTTACAACATTATTTTTGCCAAAACGACACAAAAGCTTTGCGTACGGTACTGTTTCTTGGATTGTTCAAATCGTGTGCTGTGCTTTCTGTCTCGATACTGCATTAATCAGTGGCGTCGGGACATGGGGCGGGTATATAAGGCAGAGGCAGTTACTCCCCTTCCCCTAAATTTCAGACTGTCGGAAAACTTTTTCTCAAAATACTAAATTTGCGGCTGAAAATCCTCAATTTTAGAAAAATGTAGGGATAAAATTGAGTACAATTTGGACACCCATAATTCCACTGAGTGATCTTCGCAGCTGTCCGTCGGAAAGTTGGAATTTTTTGTCACGCAACTTTTTTTTATCCCGCAACGTCTCTAGCGGTGATCGGTGGGAGGGTGTTATCCTTTCTTACTTGCTTCTTCTTTCGACGACTTGGGTGGCCCGGTTTCCTACGAACTAAGTATATTGGTGACGACGTACTTAAGATCGTTGAGTGGAAAGTCGTCGATACGATGTTGAAGACGCGTGTGATCCATGATCAGTAGGAACAACTGAGTGCCGACGAATGCGTAACGATCAACGATCAGTGAATCAGACTGAATCGGATGAATAAGAACGAATGTGACAAAAATGTGAATAACGTACGGAACGTGCGATGAATTCAAATGCGTAACGATCGATCGCCTCGATCGGATTGTGGTCCACAGCCAGCACTTCGAGCTTCCGCATAAATCCGAAGTCGTAATGCTCTAATCTCGATATTCTGTTGCCAGTCAGACTGAGAGAACGCAGGTTGCGAAGCAGGCGTAACGCTTCGAACGGAACTCGTCTAAAGTTATTGTAGCTCAGATCCAACGTTTCCAGGCTGTATTCGAGTCCCCAGAATGACAGAAAGTTTAGTTCCTGAATGCTGTTGTTACTAAGCAGCAGGCGCTCTATTTTGACGCCAAAGAAATCACCGATGAGAATCTAAAAACATAATCACCGAAATCCTATGTACAAGTAATTTCAAATCAAATCAAGTAGCCTTTAATAAGAAATCCGTGCCAATTGCATGGACTTTACCAGTTTTTACACTGCGAGACCACGGATGCGGGGCCAGTGCATCGCGCGGTGTGCCTGTTTACGTCCCAGCTTTCGCCGGTACTTATTGCGCATACCCACGGAGGGATGGCCAGGCTGAGTTGACCTGGGTGGCTAGTTACATACTGGGATAGTCACCCATCCAAATACTAACCGGTTGATTAACTCGTCGATGCGATCAACGACGCTATGCCAACTGTGCCAAACCACCACACTGAGTGCATCAGTAAAAATAAACTTTGAATATCCGTCAACATGTGTTTTTATATGTCGTTTTCTTTTGTACAGTACTATTTCAGTTTGCAAGTTGTTTTATTAAAAAAACAATTGCAAAAGCTTGCAAATTTTTCAGTTATTGTTGAGTAAAAACTAAGGGGCGCTGAAAATGACGGACATGAAATTGACGGACATGAAAATAGAGGATAAAAATTAGACAAATTGGCAAGACATAAAGTAGTCTGACATGAAACTATCTGACATAAAATTGATGGACATAAAAATGCAAGACATGTTTTTAAGTGGCTGAATAGGCCTAGATTAAGTAGACTTCGATTTATCATTGCTCACCTGTAGCTAATTTTAGGTTGATGTTTTCGAAATATTTTATGCGTTTCAACATATCATACATATGCATGCAACTTATTTTGCTGTTGTGACTTGTGTTCTGCCGTTGTTTTAAAAAGAATTGCACACTGCATTGTAATGTAATCTATTTTCAAACGATATATATCTTGTCCTTCTATTTCACGTAAGTCAATTTCATACCTGGTCGCCTGGACACTTTGTCCGTCAAATTCATGTCCGACATTTTCAGTCAACCCAAAACTATGGCTGCGAAAATTAACGAGTAATTATAATTAATCGATTAAACTTTTAATCGACTAAAATTTTATTTATCTGTTGAACAGTTTAACGGACTAAAATGACTGATGATGAACAGATGTTGTTAATGACTGTATGCGAGTGTTCAATTGCTCTAGAGCAGAAGACGTAATTCTTAAAAGAAAACGTTAAGTTCAACTCAACTCAACTCAACTCAACTCGGATTTAATAAAAACGATAGCCGATGGCTAAAAAATATACAAACATAAAAGTAGCAACTACACATAGCTAATAGAACACACAAAATACGAAATAGTCCACACTCAACACTCCTTAAAGTCCAGTTCCTAGCTAACTACGCAAGCATAGATAACTTAATCTGTTATGCGTGTCAAACGTTTGCAAACGCTGATATAGTTGCCTTAAAATGTTTATTATGAATTTTGTTGAGTGATAGTGTTAAATATTGCGTGCTCTTATGTTGACAATGTAGTAGGATTATGGTCTTGCGCACGAGGTATTCTAATCGCATTGATTGACTTTGTTACATGTGTGCCACGCATGTGTGTGTGCTTTTTTAAAGTTGTTACTATTATTTTTTATATCTTTGTACTAACATTATTTGGCGAATAAAAGTTGTGTTTGTAATCTAATTTTATTTCGCTTAGGACACGTCATCATTAAGATTTGTACTTGTATATAATGTACAAAGTATAATGTTCAGAGTCTGCATTTCGTGAGCATTCAACACAGTTTGTGTTCTGCAACATTATCATTATTATTTTTTTCGATTTTGCTCTGGTTTGCGAAAAATAACCTCAACCAGTTAAATTCTGCAGTAATCGATTAAAAAGTTTGAGTAATTTTAATCAGTACCAACCGTAGTGAAAACAAAACGTACAAACTACAAAACAATCCAACAATGAAGTGCCAACCGTTCAAACTGGAAGCAAGTCCACAAGCAGGTCACTCAGAAGAAACGCCCAAATCTAGTACTGTAAATCAAATTCTAAAATAACACGTCTGATTTATTTTCTGAACTAGTTCTTACATCGCTAATGTTGTTGCTCTCCAGATTGAGGGTTGTGACGACGAGGTTGCGGGATCCGAACCAGTGCTTGGGCACTGACGTCATCTGCGCACTCTTGCACTCGACGCTGATGGTGCTACGGTCCTGCAGACACGAGCAGCCGACGGGCAGCGGCAGTTTGCAATGGTCGACGTCATCATCATGAGTTCGTTCTGTTGGCGATGGGCCTACAACTGACGTAGTCTGCGTGTCAACGAATGAAGATAATCTGCCGACCAGCGCCGACAGAAACAAATACCTCATCGCCATCGCGCCGTCTACAACAGTTCGCCGTTCAACCAAATTCACCGCTAACATCAGGAATGAGGTCTTCGAAAACTGTCTCCAAGCGCGAAGACAGCTCAAAGACCAAAAAAGTCGTGGTCTCAGTTTCGACGTTTTGGCATCTAGTTTTAATTTAATTAATTAATTACTGGCCTTATCCTTAGTATTGAAAATGCTAGAAAAAGCATATTATGCGACATTATAAGCAAGCGACATGTTCTTGAACTTTTTGACGCCTACTGACTTAAGGTTTGACTTTTGAACTGCAAATGGGCACACCGCTCACAGAGCCATCAGAAAGAATCGATCAAACCAATTGTTGTTTTTACGCGCGAAAGCAGCTACTGCGTCTGTCTGTCTCTCTGTCTGTCACACAGGTGGATCAGTCAAAAGCGGTGCAAGCTAGAATCACCAAATCTTCACCGTTGGCTGCCTGGAGGACTCTAGTTTCGGGAACCGTAAAGCTTTTCTATAAACTCGAAGACGGTCACCCCAAACGAGGGCGCTAAATGAGAGGGGGTGGGCAAAATCTGCGATTTTTGGAAAATAAGTCGCTATATCTCAGTAACGGTGCAAAATAGGGCCTAGGTTACTATTAATCATTAATAGGAAGTCGTACACTGGCTCTCGATTGGCGCTGAATTCAATGATCTTGAATGACCTTAAACGCCAAAATGGGTTTTATGGATTTTTTTGGCGATTTCGGGGTGCAACGCAAGTCTATATCATTCACAAGGTGGCGCCACGGAACTGTCGTTATGCGATCCAGATAGAGAATTTGGTATTTGTATATTAACTTAGTGTGAACACCCCAATTTTCAGCTAAACTACTGAACCGGAACTGCTATAGGCTTTCGCGCGTCTCGTGAGCATTAGCTGAAATTTCTTGTATGCCTTTCTGTTTGATGGTTAGATGGCCATAAGAGCAGCAGCAGCAGCAGCAGTATAGCAACTAGCAACGCATACATAGTTCTGTGAACAAGGACAGCGACTGTAAGGCGGGCAGGGGCTGAACGGCGCATGCAAACATGTATTTAGGCTATCATGACTTGCTTGAGAGAGAGAGAAACTAATCGCAATTTGCTCTACGCACAACCTTTTGACAGCATCGCAGTCAAAAAAGACAGTTCAATGTACATTCTGTGTATAACTTTGATTCGAGTTTACCTACTAACCTGATTAAGCCAGGGTTTCGGCTCTTCGCAGCTTTTCTTACAGTCTACAGCTAGAATCACAACAACGAGACGGTATCGATCGGCTTGCCTAGGCCTACACAGTTCAATGGGAAAATCAATCGGGCCATTCCAGCTACTCGCTCTGATGGACGGCGCAGCATGCAGGAATGGCCACTAGGGCTACGGCTATAACGTTTTTAGGCGCGTTGTGGCTATTACTGGCTTTGGCATTAGAAATCACTTAGCAGTTTTGTACTAACTATGTCTTACAATATTGATTCCTGTCGTTGCAGATGCTTACATTTCGAAAACCGCGTTTTAACGTTAGATTACTTGTCGGCAGGATTACTGTGCGTACGAAAGAAGAAGGAATAACTTGGCAGCTGCCGCAGCTGCTACATGGGAAACAATGAGAATGATTAAGTCTTTTGCAGACTCCACCGGGTCTGCGATTTACTTTTATTATCATTCTGCAACTACAAAATCCGAATACCGGTATGCGAATATGGAATAAGCCTGTGCAAAAAATGACGCCGCTTCGGCATTTGAGTCTTCTGACTCCTGAAGCATCTCTTTGTTAAATGCACTAGGCCTGTTTGCGCTTTGGTTTACTCATGTGCGCTATAATTTTCGTTAAATTATGTACCATCTGACGTTGTTGTTCGTCTGCCGATATAATAAAGGTCTCCTTTGTACCTAATTAGGTTTTTATTTCGTAATTTTGTCACTACGGTTGACGTTTGAGTAATTAACGATGAACGTTGTTTGATTCACAATCTGCATGTGGAAAACACTAGTTTACCGAAAGAGTTATTGTCAATATAATAATAAACACATTAAATGTCACTAACAGCAATGTTAAAGTTTTTCAAATCGTATTTGCTGTTTTGCAGTTAATACGGCATTACGTTGACGCAGTTGAAAGGGTACGTGTCACTTTTTGGTGTCACTTATAGGCCTATCCGTCCTATTTGACGGACGTCGCACGTGCCCGTTAGTATTGTTGTCCGTTGCTGGCTTTCTTGACTTGTGCTTAGATTTAAACTTAGTTGCACCCGTGCATCAAGGCGCAGTGGGCAGCAGCTTTCCGCCAGGATGATATGTCAGACGCTAGTGTCTTTGCCTCGTTCCACGATAGGCCTATGTAGACTCGTCGTAGGTCCTCTTTAATGTTCTTCTCCATGTCTTCTTCGGACGACCTTTTTTGGCGTGTTTCTCCGACTGGTGACCACTGCAATGCTACGTTGGAGTGTCGGTGACTAGGAAAACGGAGAATGTGACCTGCCAGTCGAAACCTGCGTTCTGCAACTATGTCCTGCAGTCTTGTTGACCCAGCTCTCTTTAGAACCGCTTCATTTGCGATATGGTCCAGATAAGTAATGTGGAGCAACTTCCGTAGACATCACTGGTAGAAAACGTTAAGTTTCTGCATGTGAAATCTTTGCAGTCATTTTCTATGTCTTATAGGCATAAGTAGCAACAGACAGCCCAATAGCATTGTACAGCCAGATCTTCGTACTGGTGCTTAATTTGTGCACTGAAATGTTAAAACAAAACAAAGAAACAGCAATCCGTTGCATTCGATTTCTTTATTGCTCGCAGTTCGTAGATCAACAAAATTCAACAGCCGTACGTAAATCAGCTACAAGGCTGAAGTAACTCTGCGCTATAACTATAAGTAAATAACCGCTAACTGTGTGCACAGCTCAAGTGCTACAAACGTGTGTAGAGAATTCTGAGAATAAACGAAAAACAGCGGCTCACTCACTTTATTAATGGAAGTGAAAGTAAAGCAGCAGAAATGGCGTAAAATTTGTAACGGAAGCCGGGGCTCCAACAAAAAAACAGGGTTTCTATTAAGAGAATCCCAGACAGAAAGCTATACCAGGTTGGTTTTCACCAAGCTGCCTACCATAACTTATGTCGCCAAGCTATGAATCTACTTTCGATGACTTTTGTGCAAGAATATTGCCTGTTGTTGTACCATATCTAGGAGACAGGGCCCTTCGCGTCAGCCCGCGACGACAGAGCGGCATCTTTTGATAAAAACTTAAATTTAATTAAATCAATCGTTTCAATGAGCAAAGAAAAATTAAGTTACTCAATGGATTAAATCAAAATCCGCATAATACATTACATTACGTACACAAATTAAGCCATTAAGCCCATAGGGCGGCGCTGATCTCCGTTTTATTAGCCGTCAGTCAGACACCATGCAGTTTACAGTACAAGACCACGTTGTGCATGTTCACAGCCCATCTTTCGCCGGTACTCACAGCGCCTACCCTTGGAGGGTTGGCCAGGCTGAGTTGACCTGAGTGGCTGGTTACATACTGAGATGATTTACCCGCCTGCCGACGGCCAAGTACTAACCGGGTCCGGCGTTCATTAACTTCGTAGATTCAACCGTTACCAACTAAACCAAACCACCGCTGCAGTAACAAAGAATCGACACATTGCTTCGTAGCACATACGACGAGTAGTCTGGCGACTAAGTTATGTCTGCAGCTTGGTGGTTGCATTTTGTCCGTATACCCTATTATACAAGCAGGGATGTCTACGCTCGTACATTGCGTCTCAAAAAACGTCACCCTTTTATTTGTTTTTTGGCGATATTTTTGTCACATTTCGTCCTTTTTTTAAAAAAATTTTTGACAAGAACGTACTACAGAAAATTTGAAACAAACACAAATGCACACCCCACCACATCTCGTTTTATATGTTCGTACTGTATCTTGTAAAATTTGTCGACGATTTTTTATGGCAAGCCTATAGCGTCAAATATGAAGTCTGCAAATAACAGTCAAATTGTTACACCAGATAACTGTCAAGTAACATTCATATTTACAAAGTATTGCAAGTGTTTGAAGTCGCGTCCACCAGTTCTCATACAGGCGTGTAGCCGTCGACGCCACATGGTCGATTGCTTTGCCGATAACACGTTGACGCAGACCAGACCAAATCGTAAGCAATCACGCGCCGCTGAGGTTTGAATTTTAACAGCAAATTTGTATAAATTTAAAGTTGAAACTTAATTCGCAAATTTTCTCCGCCCCTGAAGATTCCAGTACAATAACAGATGCACGGAAAGCGGTCGACGTGTGCGTTCTGATGCGTCGCTAGCTTTTACAAGGTACAGTACGAACATAGAAAACGACATGTAATCCGTGTATGTGATTTTTTCAAATTTCGTGCGCTATTTTTCTGCGAAAGCCGTCGCAATCTGACAAAGATATCACAAAAATAAAACAGATGACGTTTTTATGAGACACACTTGTTGATCTAGGCCTAATAGAAGCCAGGGCTGGTAGCCCTACTAAACGTTTTACGCCAGCTTTCATTACTTCAAACAAGTAGATAATAATAAGGTTGAGATCGTCACTAAACTATTTAAGTCCTAAGTATTTGGAAAAGCACAGAGAAAGCGACATATTGCTGACACAGTGGTGATTTCTAGAAATAATCTCCAGACACCTGCAGCTGATCAATTAAACCAACACAGTACAATTAATCCTCACTTAAAGCAATGCTATACAGTAAAGTAACCAATAATTATTATTGACCAGTAATCGACAGAGCATAATGTGACAGACAGAGATAAAGGCTGCTGCATAGACGATTGATTACGAGCTGATATAGTACTGAGCCGGAACACATTTTGTGTGTGTATGTACACATTGAGCAACTCTGCAGTTTGATTAAGCCCTAAACTCCACTCATACTTCGATCTGCCGTGTGTTTGGTGTAGAAAATACTGTACAACAAGCAGAGCCTAGGGCCCTGGGTCTGCCCCATGGGGGGTGGTCGAAATTCCACAACAGAATACGTTTGCATTAAAGTTATGAAAAAAAACAGTACCAGGGTCAGCCGGTGCTTATAAAGCTTGGGCCCCCGGGCCAATCAATGCCATTGGATACCGTGGTCCCGCAACAAGCTGTTCAACAAATCCACCGCAAGTCGAAACTCTGCAACACATCCACGAAACAAGTTGTCGACAACAACTGCGCAAAAGTCAAAGGACTGCAACGAATCAAGAAGACCTTGGCGTGACAAGAAGCTTGGTCTCTATGGCTTGTTGTCCAGAAATTCCACGACAAATCAAAGACGTGGAGTTAAGGCTTACACAATTAGCGCGCGCCGACAAACGATTAACGTCAAACTCGCTAAAAGTTGCTACAGAAATACAACCACGCTGTCCACTGACTGTCCAGTCAACCAATACGTAAGTAAGTAACGAACTACACTGTGTCCCAAAAAACGTCCCACTTTGTGATTGTCTACATCTTCGCCAAATATTAACCGATTTTCAAAATTCTTTCACTGGTACATTCTGTGGACAATTAGCAATAAAGCGATTACTGAATATCCCGCCACACGTTAATTGTATTGCTTCACTACCTTGTGAAATATAAATTCAAAAAAAACTAACAATAATAGACTGCAAGAGTGTTAATAAACAAAATACATTTCCGATCAAAAATGCAGTGAATGATCTGCACGATGCTACACGTTGTTAGATCCGTTTTTTGGATATCTGGCGTACTGAACGATATGTTTGCTTCTGGCCTTTGTGGTTTAGCAAGCCTACCATTTCATCCACGGTGATCACGTTCTCTTCAGTATCTGTATGCTTTAGTCTGCCAGTCTCATGCCTTTGGTCGGTGCTGCAAGTTTCCCCAAATCATTGTTAATAACATTCTCACTTTTTCCCCATTGCAGTTTATCTTCAAAAATTCTGCCAGTATTCTCCGATAACTGTATTTTTTAAACCGGTACAAGTTCTTAACTAGAACCTTGACTCCACTACTAAATGGCACATTACATCACCGGTATATCGTCAGTGCATTAAAAATTATTATTTACGACAATATCATCTGCTTTTGTTTACAAACATATTTAAAGCTAACATAATTTATTTTTTGTATAAAAATTAGTAAAAATTGTTTCAGAAGATAATTTTTTGCATATGTATTATAGTGATTTTAGTAATTTTTTGAAAATTTATGTTTCACATGGTAATGTAGCAACATAGTTAAAATGCGGTAAGGTATACTTTGTTGCTAATTGTCCATAGTATGTGCCAGTGAAAAAATTTTGAAAATTGGTTAATATTTGGCGAAGATATGGAAAATGACAAAGTGAGACGTTTTTTGAGACACAGTGTAGTTAACGTCAAAGATTCAAGTTCACGATCGATGTAGCAGCTAGGAAAATACTAGACCTACCACGAACAACCTAAAATCAAGTGACGGTAAAAACGACTCACCGTGAGAAAACGTCACGTCACTGAAACGTAAGACTATCGTGACAATCTCATCAGAAAATAGCTAATTCTAGTAGTTCACTTATCACATTCGTCTGATCTCATAGGCCTACATTCACACATTCGTCCACACATCATTCTATTCATCCCATTCACCCCCAGCCTAAGCAGATTTGGCCAAATCTATTCTTTGACAGTTTTAAAGGTAACTTTTTAAAAAACTGAAGTAAACGCCTACTTAACAAAACTGAGATTAGGCCTACAGTTTCATTTGTAAAAGAAGATACTGTTCAAACGAACACGGAGTCTGTCCAATGCATATCGTATGATAGCTTACAGAAAAGATCGTATAAAACTACATTAAACGAGTGAGCTGCGTAGGCCAGTAGTGACAAGAAATATTATCAGATTGTGAACAATCGAATGTACTTCTCGCGCGCATTATTTTCCCCTGTATTCTTAAAGGTGTTTTTTGTTATTTTCTGCCCATTACGACCATGCGTCTATTTTGCACCGTTATGGAGATAAGGCGCCACAAATGTTGGACCCACGGACGCACGCACGGACTCTCAGGTGATTTTATACTCTGTCCAATGAAATGTTGCGTTTAGCTGTTTTAACTCGATCGCCGCACTTTGTCTTTGACGGATTTGCGAAAGATTCAAAATGGCGCAAATACGAACGCTGATGAACCTGCAGTACGAGTAGTTGACTTAATTGTCGCGTAGCGTAGTTATATCCCGTTTACACGATCGAGCAAACATCGAGCAAACGTCGAACAAATGTATTCAAAATGCACGTGCTAGGCCTATTGCTCGACGTCTGCTCGACGTTCGCTTGATGTCTGCTCGATGTTTGCTCGATCGTGTAAACGGGGTATTAAGGACAGACAAGAAGTTGCAATTTCCGACTGTCAGCCGCAAATTTCCGACAGAGGAGACGGACCTGTGGTTGCTCAAAATCTCAATTTCGCCACTTAATTAAACCAATGTGAAAAAAATTTTCAGCACCATTTTTAATACTTCAAAAATGGTTCTGACAGGCTAAAATTTCAGAGACAATTGCCGCTATTACGACACTACTGTAATGTTTAGCCGAGAAAGGAGCTTTGGGGCTAAATCTGAGACTTTGTTCCACGCTATTTTCGACCCCCACATGACAAATATTGCATCACGCCTAATCACCTATTGGTCCATAATGATATTCCAACTGCTGTAGGCCTAACATGTATATTGGAAGTGGCGGTATGTATCAGTAGTAATGGTAGCGGATTGCATTTTTGAGACGTAAAGTCACTGTAAGTTAGTACGTAAGTAAGTAACACATCAACGCCTCAACACCGGAACAGTTCCCAATGCGCTGTATAGGCCTACATTAGTACGCTAAACTGAAGGTCAACAAATTGAACAAAACTTTGACTGCTGTTCAAAAGTACAACGCGCTACAACCTATATACGTTGATCAATCACTATCACCGCTAGTAACGACTATAACAACACTATTATTACTGTACACTGTGCCGGCCAAAAATTAAGACAAAGTCAGGTTATATTATTTACAACGTTGCATAAATTCAGCAAATAACAAAAACGCTGCGGCGGCGTAAAGTGCTGCTGTGAAGTACGGATGTAAAACGGTTGAGCTGTTTAGTCCGACAAGACACAGACGGACAGGCAGACAGACAGACAGCGGTACAGATAGACACACACATACTTGGGGTCTGCCATGACGACGACGATGACGAATCATAGGGACGATGAGTCATATCAGATCAGTCATGACAAAGATGAGTCATCAACCGATGAGTCACTAGATAAGTCAGGGATGAGGAGTCATCGGTTACTCATTGCTCATGCGCGTTCAGAATAGAGCCAGCGCATATTTTAAGACAATTTCTGGACTCTACACAAAAGCTAAAAAGCAGGGGATCTCCAATCACCATGGGTCCAGTGGTGAAGCCGCCTTCGCCCCGGTAAAAGTCTGGGGACAAAGTTCCTCCCTCAAACACTGAAAATGTCACTACAAATTAACAGTACATTTTGATCAGTTTTTTTCCAATAAATGCAAATTTGTCCTACTGGTTAGCACATTAAGAAGTTCGTCATGTTTTATTTTGATTCATTCAAAAGACACATTTCAAGCGGCTGAAATCTCTATTTTTAAAATGTCGGGCTTACATTTTTCTCTGTTTCGTAAACACATTTTCCGTTAAACTCCACTCATCAGGTATACCCTCGATGAAGCTCTCCTCTTCTCTCTCCCCCTCTCTCTGTCTGTCTCTCCGTGCTACTGTGTCTGTCTGTGTCTGTGCCGCACATGGCAAGTGACGTTACGCTGGCTGGTTGATGAGCAAATCCACTGACGACTCATAGATGACGTCAGTCAGTGCGTCCGTCTGTCCGTTTGTCTGCGTGTGTCCGTCATCCAGTCACTGGCACATGGGTCCCGACCGCCTTTTAGTCAGACGAGACACATGACACGATAGAATGACAAGATCACGACGATGACCGGTTTATTTCGTTGAGTTCTTCAACAACAGCAGAAATTCTACACAGGCACACAACCACAACAACTAAACCATCGCACAGCTAGTTTAATGTAAGCTTCAGTCTTTAGGCGATTAGTTTGTCGCAAAACTTCTCGAAAATTTTCCTAAGATTTTTTTGAGATGTTCCTATGTTTTTGCTGGGTGAACACTATAGTTGTGGATTAACGCAACGTACGCAACGAACGCAACGGACGTAACGCAAAAATAGACACTGCTTTTATCCATGCGTTTTGGCCCGCTGCGTCGTTTGCGCCAGCTGCGTTGCGTGCGTTGTGTTGGATGGTGACCACGTTTTACTCCGGTGTGCAGTCTGCTGTTTCACACCGTTGCCAATGTGATATTATGCAGTTGGAAATATCGACAAATTAACGCGAGTCCGGCCGCCGTTACTACTGACCTTCATAGTCGACCTTGCCGTCGTTGTTCGTGTCAACCGCGCGTATCATGGCGTCGACGTCTTGTTGACTGACAGCCTCGCCAAGCAGCCGCGACATGGTCAGGCGTAATTCGTCGGAGTCAATGAGACCATTGCCGTCCAAGTCGAACACTCTGAACGCAGCACGCATCTCGGCCTCGCTGTTCAGCGACATCAGACCGCCACGTGTGTGCTGCGTGACGACGTCAATGGTTCGTCGTCGTCCCGTCGGTACGCTGAATGTCCCCGGAGCGGGTCTTGGTGGCACCGGCGGACAGCCAGCTGTGGAGATAGATCGGCGACTAGCTGAGCTGGAAGCACGAATAAGGGCGGGCTAGTGTTCGAATCACGGTTATGGTTAGGGGTTAGAGTTGGAAGAGGACTAGTAGAGCTGGAAGCTGGTGGAGGAGGCGGCGGGGGAGGGCGGCGACGAGCGGGCGACGACGAAGACGTGCGTCTACAGTCAACGCTCACATGCTGAGGTACAGCTGCTGCTGATGATGATGATGAGGACGACGATGATGATGATGACACAGTAACAGTAGTAGTAGTAGTAGTTGTTGTTGTTGCTGATGATGCCGCAGCAGTGTTAGCAGCAAAACCTCGACCGCTCCGTATAGCGCCATTACCTGCTAAAATACAGGCAAGACCTCCTTAGTCCTCATGCTACTTGTAGCCTTTAATATATGATAAATATCTTACGATAGGTCTACGTGCGTGTTTTGCGGCAAAAAAATGGCAGCCAAGCTGCCGGTTTAATCAAACAAGCAAACTAAAAGTAACTAATAATAATAATAAAAGACTGTCGCGAAACCACATACTTATTTCAGCGAGTTTCTGGCGATTCAGCGCTACAATTCGGTCGCCTTCAAAGGAACTTTTACAGTTACTACCGAATTGGACTAGTGCCACTCCAGCACCTTAGTTTTTGCTTTTAACTTTTGTTTTTAACCCCCGGGAATCTTTATTACGGGGGGTATAAAAAAGCAAAGAAAAATAATAATAAACTAATTTGTATAGCGCCAGTGTATCGACTGACTTCAGAGGCGCTGTTTTAACTGAAATGAAAACAAGTAATTTGCGCGAAGCTCACGTAACGCACGATAGCAGCGGTACTGCAAACTTGCCAATCAGTGTACAGCATGCAATAGAATAATAGTGCATCTTGAAAAAATACTCAAATTTTAGGCCTCAAATTTGAGTCAAGGAAAACTCTTTGAATGCAAGAGGTCGAAACTTAGATTGTTGAAAATTACGTTCTGTGCTAAAAAAAATTCCATACGCAGGTTGTCCAGGTCTATCTCCAGCTATTTCTCTTTTGGGGCTTCAAGGTCGTTCAAGGTTATCAATGTTGATAAATCTAAAAAAGCCTGTCACCAGTCTTTGTTATGAAAAGCAGCATGTCTGTACCTGTCTGCAACCGTTTTCACACTAAACGAGCCAATAGAAGCAAAATAACGTTGTTAGAGGGGTACCCCTCTTTGACGTCCTCATTCGAGGGGAAACCCCGCATCCAGGGACACGAAATTTCATCACGATATTCTAAAGTCCTTGGGGCATCCATGCTAAGGATTTCGTGATCCTAGCTTGCACCGTTTTGATACAGATCAATGGTGCGACAGATAGACGGACAGACAGACGGACAGACGAACGGACGTCCAGGCCATAGCTAAAACGCGCGAAGCATTTTGCTATCGCGCGTAAAAATAATAAGAAATCTATCGGTAGACACGTTAAAAAACAAGAAACAAACTGGTTATAAAATGATCCCATATAACGTAAGGTTTAGTCACAATACATGCGTTACAGACAGACAGACAGATGACGGACGAGACGTCGTACCCAAGGTTCGACCTAACGGTCGACCAAAATTGGCGCAAACGTTTTCCACGGCAAGATTAATTGGTTTGTCAATTTTTAGCTCTAGGGAACAAAAAGGTCACAGGTCATCGGTCGTGAAAACCTCCATTAATGACACGCATCTCGTCTCAATGTTTACTCATTTACTCGGCTACTGATCGCTCGGCGGCTGCATTGCAGCAGCCGGTTCCAGCGACGTCGTGCGATAAGAAAGAGTAATGATCAAGTAGTTTTCCGGCAGACAGCTACAAATTTCCGACTGTCAGAAGAAATTGTGAGCGCTTAAAATTCGAATTCTGTCTCTCCCAAAATGGGGTTTTACAGTCCCAAGTTGTGTATTTAATGAGGTGTTTACACGAACCAGCAAACGTCCAGCAAACTCCCAGCAAATGTATTCAAAATACACGTGCTAATGCTGGACGTTTGCTGGATCGTGTAAACACCCTATAAGAAGAAAATCAACCGTTTTATGAGACACAAAAGCAAAGACAGACACATAGGCAGACAATCAGAAAAACACCCAGAGATACTATACTAATGCTACTACTACCGCTACACCGATACTACGGACAGAGGAAAAAAGATAAAGACTCACTATGTTGAGGTGTAGCGTTGTACGTTTGCTGCTTACGTTGCAGCGACGCCGCAGCCTACGATAGCACAGTCACAAGCACCATCAGTGTCATGATTACTGCAGTTGCTATAGACTGCCGCCATGGACTAAGCAACGACCTATTTGCACTCAGTATTTCACTTTACTGCTGGTCGTACATAGCCTACGCAACATAATACGAACACTGGGCAACCTGTGGCAGCTAAGCCTCCTATTGTTGAACGCATCAATCAAGTTACCCAGCCAGTTACGGAGATGGGTGACCGTTTGCCCGCACACAGTCTCGACATTCGATTAAACCACCCAGACCAACTCAGCCTGGCCATCCGTCCGAGAGTAGTAGGCAAAATGAGTACGGCCGCCGCAAGAAAGAAAAAAACAGTGAGTTAGGCCTACCGGGAATGTTGTCACACTGAATGACTGTCGGCCATCAAAGATATTAAACCTATGCTATCACCGCTTCTTCTCTATTCACAGCGGATTTTACAAATTCATTCAGAATCAAGTAAGCAAATGAAGTTGCCTATTAGAATGTAAAATAAAATTTGACACTTTCTGACAATAAAATACATTACGTCTGGCACTTCTCAACTAAAAAGCTGTCGGCAATAACCCTGTATACATACCTGCTTTGCAAAGCCTTCGAAAGAACCTTTCATTAACTTGGAAAACTCTGCAAACACAAAACATCACCAACAATATATAGACTAGTGGCAGGAATTTCGGATGCTTGAAAACCGGTACCCGACGCGTACTACAACGCATACTTGGGTACACGTTTGAAAGTTAGCTTGTGGCTGCAAATGTTGCTACCTATAGTAGGTCTATCATGCTGCATTAGTGTAACGCTGCTAAAGGGTTAAATCCGTGCGCTGCAATGTGCAGTGATTCTGTGGCCTAAACCGTAACTCGTTAGTGTGCGCACAAGTCGACAAAAAGTTAAGTGTAACGGCACTTTCAACACAACGGACGCAAATATAAACTAGAAAGCAGTCATAGCCCGCAGGTACCTTCGCCAAGGCAAAGCTATTCGCCAGGTGGCGTCACCATCTTCGCTTTGCCAGCGGTTCCCTTATGCCCCCTTTAACGCAATGGTAACGAAAATTTCAAAGTAATCCAGAATCCAGGATTCCTGCCAGATCACGCCCAAAATTGAATCACTGGTAGATTATGCCATGCCCGACATATCCTCAAAATTTCAGAGAGATCCGTTCATAACTTTTCGAGTTATCTTGCTAACACACAGACAAACAGACAGACAGACAAACAAACAAAAACCGGCAAAAACATTACCTCCTTGGCAGAGGTAAAGAGACTGACCGGTGTTTATCCTTTCGTTGCGTACATTGCGTGCGTTGCGTCGGATGGAAACTAGTAACTATAGGCTTAAGCAATATCCGTGGTAATATGTATACGTCGGTATGTACCGGCGTAGTCGATGCGGCTGTCTTTGTTGACGTCGGCTTCGTCCATCATGGCGTCGAGGTCGCGACGAGATAATTCTATACCCAAGTCATTCATTGTCTTGTGCAGTTCCAGCTTTGAGATGTAACCGTCACTGTTGTGATCGAACACCTGAACAAACGCAAACCACACGCAATACAGGTAGAGCTATGACGTCATTTGCGATCACGTGGTCATTGGCATGAACTGACAGATGTCTCTGCTTCGAGAGCCGAAGCAGAAGTAGAAGGCCTATACGACTGTAGAATAACGGCGACGACTGAAGATGCAAGAGCAGAATAATTATGGACCAAATTGCAGGCCTGAAAAATGCGGCACCAAATTATTTTGCATGCAGCTTTGTAGAAAGCTTGGTGGCATGGCGTAGTTGGTAACGCGTCTCGGATGAGACGAAGTTACTCTACGCCGTGCCCGGTTAGTACTTAGATGGGTGACTGTCTACAGTACGG
>Ga0056128_1001323_pt1 | contig 27241 bp, 20 predicted proteins | sample WorMetLIZISLAND2_FD_71113 | JGI IMG/M metagenome (GOLD analysis project Ga0056128, IMG submission 71113) | Marine gutless worms symbiont microbial communities from Max Planck institute for Marine Microbiology, Germany - Olavius geniculatus... ... | reverse complement strand
CTTGCGAACAGCATGCAAAACATCATATATAGTAAATACTGTGTTGAAGTTCACATTACGGGCCTGAAGTTTCTCCATAAACCGTGTTCGAAATTCAGAATCCTGTTTGCTGTTATACAACCTCTCAAAATAATCCTTCCACATGCTAGTTACATCTACTGAGCCTGTAACACCACCAATACTATTAACGTGTGCAGATGCCTTAGCATTACTAATCTTACAGACACTATCCCAGAACTTGCGGGCATCTTTATTAAGCAGACTTTCAGCGCATGCATCCGCTTTCATCTTTTCAATGTGGTTTCTACAGTAACGCAATGCAAGTTTAAAGATAGCTCTATTAAGTTTTACTTACTTAATTAGGCGTACAGGGTTTTTGGCTTATTTTATTTTATGGTACTTGATTTGGAGGATTTTATTTTATTTTTATTTTTATTTGGTTTGACTGTCTTATTTTATTTTGGTTTGGTTGGTGACTTTATTTTATCCTGGTTTTCCTCTTTTATTTTATTTTAGGTTAACTCTACAAGAAAGAACAAACACAGATTTTTGTACACGAACGCGAGTTAGCAGAATATACGCAACACAAACATACGCAACATAAAATATACTAAAAAATTTACAGTCAGCGAATTTTCCTTTCCCTCCGAAAAGGTGGGCCGGGGCCGCTTCTACCTTATTCGGGATTTCGGGGAAAAGGGGGACGTACGTTTTCCTACCGAAGGCGGGCAGAGCAGCCTCAGCGACATTACAGGTAGGGAGGGGACGGTGTGGTAGTTAGACCGGCGTTCACGAGCCGCCACGGGTCTGAACCGAGAAATGTGGGGTCAGTGTGCCTCCCTAGCTGGCTGTAAGCTAAAGGGGCGCTGTCGGCTTATTCACTCTTCAGACGGATCAGGGAAGGTAGGGAGCGACACGGTTTTCACCGAGCCAAAGAGCCGATAAAATGTTTTTAGGTCGCGGCGAGTCGCGACACAGACATTACAAAAAAAATTTTAAAAATTATTTCCTTCTGCGGGGTAATAATTTCTGCATGATTGGTTACCAATGGTAGGCCAATAAATACAATCAACGGATAGCACCGGTGCGGATGCGTAACCGGATGCTGCAGACAGCGAATAGTAGCAGAGAACGCCTGCTGCTGCTGCAACTGCTGTTGGAGATGCGACATTGACACGCTGTCGGCGTACTCGCAGCAAATCATGCCGCCCTTATTGCCGGTGTCCAAATTAATCCGGTACAGTCCCTCGTCCGGTTCGATCATGGATGCGTTCAAGACATGTAGGCAGCATGAGCAGCATCCTAATAATTCTCTGGTTCCCGCCATCGGCGCTGCTGGGCGCTGTGCATCGCACTGTGATGCAAGTCATTATCGTTCATTCGTCCGACGCAATTTAGCCTTCGTAGTAAGCAGCGTTAGACTACGTGGGACAACGCATACTTCCCCGACGACTGCCATTTATCGTGCAGGTTGCTTATGGGAATCGCAGTAATAAATATAGAATTTTTAAAAAATGATTTCTGGTTCCAGAATTCGAAATTCGGCGAGCTGCTCGCCGACTCTGCGTCATTTAAATTTATCTACTTACTTGTTTAGAAATCAACGTATAAAGAAATCACTAAACACTGTAGATTGTCACGCAGGCCTATATTAGGCATATATGTCATGGACCTATACAGCTTACAACCAAAAAGCAAAAATTGAGTAAACTAGTGATGATTAACACAAATATGTACAGATCAGGCCTACTCTTGAATGACACATAGACTCCAGATACATCTGTCTTTAGAGCGAGAAGTAATCGACGATCGAGGTTAGGCATATTGTTAACTTTGAGCCGCTATTGCCACAAATATGTAACGCCATGTAGCGTTATCACAAGTAAAAAAATTACGTGACTTTGAAAAGAGGAGCAGATGAGAGAAGCAGCTGACCATACGGCAGACGACCAATGAAGGCGAAGAGAAAGCCACCAAAGAAGTGATCGTTTCAAGTTATATTATTGATTTTCCAAGAACCGCGACGACGTTAATGTCGCGAACACCGAATAAAAACTCCATCACCGCAGCCAACGCTTATAGGGTGTTTACACGATACAGCAAACGTCCAGCATTAGCACGTGTATTTTGGATATATTTGCTGGAAGTTTGCTGGACGTTTGCTGGATCGTGTAAACACCCCAAATATTAATGTTGTCTCTCGTCTCTACAACCGTCTGCATCTCTCTCTTTTTCTCTGTGTGTGTCTGTTTGTTCCTGTCTGTCTATGTCTCTACGTATCTGTCCGTGCGTTTGTGAAAGTAGTGAGGGCCAATAATGCGTTGCCGATTGATTGCACAGAGTATCGATTGATCATCACGCATGACCCATCTACTCCTGTATAGCGCCGCAATTTCGATGCGCTTTCTTCGTATCGCCGCCCCGCCCGCAAGTGGCAGTGGTGAATATTGCAGATATGTAAGCTATATGATTGCGCCACTGATCGGGTCGCGAGAAGACCACCCGTAACAATTAATCACCACCTCTTATCAGCCGCTACACTATATCGAATCGTGTCAACTGAGCACGTTCGTTTCCGGGGAGATTAGCCTATAATATGTAAACCCAAAAAATCCTCTAATCAAAGATATTGCTCTCTGAAGAAGCCGACAAAAGTTTTCGTTTGGATTTTTATTCATATGCCGCAAAATTAAATAAAACTAAAATAATCGCTATAAACAACTTAAATATACAATATAGTGCAACTCATATGCAAGAACCAAAAAAACTACCGATTTCAAGAACTTTAATTACAAATACCAACATTTTCATATAATTGCATGGCGCTATTTATTTTGTAGTTAATAATAATCAGCGCCCAGTTTACGGCTGCAAAAATTAACGATTAATTTTACGATTAGTCGTTGAAAAGTTTTTAAGGCGTAATGAAATTTTAGTCATCGGTCAACGTCATTCACTTGCACAGACTGTGTTCTTCATAAGGCTTATCCGTCACATCTGTTCTGTGAGATATTTCCCAGAAAACGTACAGTAGGGGGCTATGTTTCAGCTGTTTACAAGACTGGGCAAGAACACTCAATGTGTCTTATACCCCGTTTATACGATGACGCAAACATGAAGCAAAAGTGAAGCAAACGTATTCAAAATACACGTGCACGATGTGTGCTTTAAATTTGCTTTATGTTTGCTTCATCGTGTAAACACGGTATAACTGACAAAAGTTACGAAACGCAAAACACATTTACATAAACAGTTAAATATCAATCAATCAATCAAAGGGACTTGTAAAGTGGCCTAAGTAACAGAAACTACTGCTAGGTTTAAGATAAACTTTTATACTAAAAGCCCAGCTGTCGCTAAGATAACAGCTTGTACTGGTTGTCAGTGACCTTCAAGGTCATCCAAGGTCAATGATTTTTATGTAATCTGAAAAAACGTATGCCACTTCTGATCTGTGAATCAGAGTAACCTTAGCCGTATCTTTCACCGTTTTCGAGATATGGCCAGTTTTCCGTTAAATTTCCTACTCCTCCATTTAACCCCCAATTAGAAAATGTTACCCTTGGAGCAGATGGCTGAAACTTTGCATGCCAGAGTTTCACGCACATAGCTGATTATTCTTGCAAAAAGTTTTACCCCACGACCTACCTGTTAGCCAGGATACATCCGTTGCAGACAAACGAACAGACAGACAGACGGACGACAACCATGCCAACAGCTTGCCAACAGCGTTACTTATGTACGGTCGGCTAAAAACAATTGAATGGAGTCCAGTTCATGAAATGATCCGTCATTCATAGTCTGTTATGTTTGTATTTGCTTGTAACAGTGCATTTATCTTTTCCATGTAAAAGGTTTAATCGACATTAATGATTAATTAGCTGTCACTTTTAAACAAAACAATTTAACTAGACCTATTAAAGTCTAATAATTTTTAAAAACTTTTACTACTGAATTAATTTTAAATTTATAATTAAATTAATCAAAGGTCATCGTTACCAACAGCGCATGGCAGTAATACACGTGACGAATAATTAATAGGCTTCAAGTTTACGCTTCGTTAAAAAACAAACCGGGCAAACATAATGTCATCGTTTAGCGCGAATAAGCTTACTTCACTGCAGTTTTAAACTTCATGTTCTAATTTTCTTAGTCTTAGCTTCCCCGCAAAAGTTTATTCGCGTCCGTGAATTATTGCGACGACTGAAATCGCATATACTGTCGTACCTTAGCGATGTCGGCGGGAATGTCGGTTGAATGGCAGGAACAGAGCTTTCCCAGGTAGTTCATGCCTGGACCATGCGGACGACACGAAACGGTCGATGGCGTACCCGGGCTGTGCACTGCAGTCGCTAAGTTTCGGCACGTAGATGACGCCGCATCTCCGCGACAAGTGTAGGCATACGCATCAGTTGCCTGGCGTAAACTGATCGGCGTCCGCAGCAGCATCCAGTAGCCTAGCTTCTATTCACCCAAATCCGAAATCAAAATCGGGCGCAAGTCCCCCCACTTTTAGACACAAGTCCACCCCTCTTTCGGGCTTCTTGTTAAAGGTGTAGATTGCCCAGTGAAAAATAGGAGTTTTGATCTACACTCTTTAACAAAACTCACCCTCATTTTTCAATGGGATAGAAACCACTCGCAGCATCAGCCAGCAGCGGATTTTGAAATTTGGAATAGGGGACAGAAGGGTACGGTGGGGTCTGGGGAATCCCGAACAAAAGGCCACTGGACAAAAGGCCACCGGACAAAAGACCACAGTCATAGGTGTTGATTCAGTATAACCAAGTGCTGCCTGGGAGACTCTAGTTTCAGGAACCGTAAAGTATTTCCATAAATTCGAAAGGGGTCAACCTGAACGAGGGCGCTGAATGAGAGGGGGTGGGAAAATTTGTGATTTTAGCCAATAAGTCGCTGTATCTCAATAACGGTGCGAGATAGGGCCTATAGGTTACTATTAATCACTAATACAAAGTCGTAAGCTGGCTCTCGATTGCCACTGAATTCAATGACCTTGGATGACCTTGAACGCCAAAATAGGGGTTTTTATGGATTTGTTTAGCGATTTTGGGCTGTGAGACACATTTCAAGAGCCCACTGCGCTGATAATCGTTCACTATGTCGTTTCTGCTATTTTGAGCCTACTCGACAATAACAATTAGGAAATCATTCTTCATTGTCTCAGTAACTGCTCACTACTCGAGTAAATGGTAAACTGGCGGTAAGCTATACCAATGAAACGTAGGCCCACCGATAACTAATAAACGTGACATAATTGACATTAACAAAGTTTTGGATTAGTCCCCCCAAAATTGAAATATTTTTATACAGCGCTAGTAGGCCCTTATAGCTATCCAGATGCCCCGTCTGATTCCGAAGTATCTGTCATGTGTGTCTGTCCAAAGCACGTCGAAAAAACATAAGAATATTCGAAATGAAAAATGTTAAAAGTTTTATGACTTAGGCTATGTTATGACTTACTTCGTCGTTCTATCTCTCTCTCCACAGCCACAGTATGTGCGGTGTTAGGCCAGGCCTAAACCGCCCATAATTTCAGTCCAGTACTCAAGCGTTGCGATCGAAACGCGACTCGCGTCTGTTTATCACACGCACGACGTCCCACGCAGAACGCACCGTCGATCACAGTTGGGCGGCGCTAGGAATCTGAAGCTAGCCTAAAAGGGCAAAGAGGGGGCAAGAACCAGGGCACAGGGGGAGGCAATAATTTTTGTGTGGGCCAAATGTCGACCTTATTCAGTTGTTGTGTGCATCAAAAAGACGTAGCGGGGTTCGGGGGCAAAGCCCCTGGTCGGGAGTGGGGAAGAGGGGAACGGACCCGCTTGAAGCTGAAACACTCTTAGCTTTTGGACGTTCAATGTAAGCTGCAAATTTGCCAGCCTTTGAATATTTAGCGACGGAAAAAATCACAGATCTTGCAAAAATGACCTTCAATAAGTCACACCTCTCCTGCGGAAGGCACTTTATTACAATTAAAATTTTTCCTGGGTGCAGCCGGGGGGAAGGGCAAGGGCTAGGGCGAACAGGGGGCAGCTGCCCCCCCTCTGGTGCCGCCCATGCAATAAGCACGTTTTCTAGCCTATGGGTCTACCGTGTTTACACGACGAAGCTGGCTCGACGAGCGGACGACGTGCGCTCTCGTAGAGCCAGGTCGTTGTGCGTTCGTCGAGCTTGCAGCTTTGTCGTGTGAACAGGATATTACACTCTCGCAATGCACTCTGGATGTGGAAATTAAACGCATGCAGAAGACAGCTAGTTATGTGTGTCTGTGGCATATTCGCTGACCGGTACAATAAAGTCGTGTCGCTATAGGATGTCATCATTACTCAGGCCGGTGTGTCACGTGACCGTGAGAAGTGCGCCTGGCAGTCGCTGCGTGTCGCCACGGTACGCCATGCGGTCAAGCGTTGGACGTCGATACGACGAGTGGACCAGGTCCCAATGTGACAGTAACATAGGCACGCGGTTGCAGAACCACGCGCAACCGGGGACAGATTTATTCATTTAACGGTCACGTAATGCAATAAACCGGATGTCTTTGAAGGCGCAAACGCGACTCGCTGAGCGTTCGCATATATACTGATCATAAGCGCGTCACGTACGTCGTTCACAATGATTAAAGTTAGTAGTTACGGCCATATATGCAATGCATCCAAAATCGCAAATATTTCACGGATTACTTCTGTCAGATTAATTCGCCCACGAAAGACAACATTTAGATGTAGCATGTCGTGTGGGCTACAATGCAAAACTGCAATAGCATCAAGATACATTATCTTAAACGTAGCTTGTGACTGCCGGCGTCAACAGCTGCTTGAAACGTTTACGACTGACGACAAAATTATTCGACCGACGCGTCGCATTTTTTTCCCGACGGTCGCGGTTTTTTCACAGACGATGTCAACGACGGATCCTTCACATCAGATGGCATGATCACGTCTCCAATGACGAAGTTCTGCGACGTACCGGGCTCCTTGCGGCTTCATCTATCGTTCGCAAACGAAGGCTGGGATTATTCAGGCACGTTGCCAGACTTGCTGCGAAGCTCAAGATAGTGTTGCGAGGCCATCTCCCGACTGGCGGCGTCCTCGAGGTCGACCTCGCACCACCTTGATTTATCAGATCTGCCGAGACACGGGAATAACGGTGACCGACGCTCTGGAACTGGTGGAGGACAAATCGTTTTGGCGACAAATCGCAACGGCGGGCGGGATGCTGCGGCTGAAAGCTACGCGTCACGACTCACAATGATGATGGTGGCGGCGGCGCGGCACTGCAGGCGGCAGTTTTTCGACGGCAATTAGTGTGACGCGGCTGATTAAAAAGAAAATTCTCGGGTTGATACGTCCGGACCTGGAACCTTGCAGGCTCTTCAGAAAAGAGAGCCTTTCCTCTGTTGATAAAATTCTGCATAAGCTTAAGCCACTATTGTCGCTTTGCTGTGTTTGATGTTATTCGGTCACAAAGTACTACTGGAATATATCACCTCAGTAAACTTATAGCTCCTGTGATTCTGTCTTCATCATAATCTTCTTTCTCCACCAAGACAGGCAGCTGTATCTCATTTTCAGACAGGACTTCTTAAAAATATCGTAATAAATAAAAAATGAACATTAAAACACTCAGTGATTGCGACTGGTCAATAATTAAATGCGACGGCGGCGGTGCGGAAAAAAATAAACGCCATTGACGACTTCGACGCCACGATAATTCGAAATTCGACGGCGACGTGGTTTAGTACACGTATATAGTCGGACGCGTAACGCTGAACGGTGGTGAACACATTTTGGCCGTACGCAAGACAAAACAATAATTTTGAATATACTCGTAGGAGGTATACGAAACACGCAAAAACACGTCTTAGTTGCCTTGGGATACCGACGCACGACTACCGCGTATCCAGACCTAACGACGCGATCGTTGCAGACTGCGATAATTAATGATACGTCTTTGACTCGCGCATCATGCAGCCAGCCGTGCATGTCGAGATAAGTCTCTTATATTTTTACACGATGTCCTATAGTGATGTTATATAATGATGTCTGGATTCTGAAAGAGTTCGGAGCAGCGCAGCTATATCTGTCCACTGACGAGTGAGCGGTGAGCTGCAGTGACGCCAACACAAAAAAAAACATGTACATCGTGGTTTATAAAAATGTGCCACTTTTATTTTTTGAATAGCTTCGTGAAACATTGGCCGATTTTAATAATTTTTGGCGTGCAACATCATGGTGAAACTGACACAAATGACTCTAGTTTTGGCCACCTCACTTTAATACTGTCGCTACACTACCTTGTGAAATGCAGGTTATTAAACCTGCTGTTGGCGCGAGTAGTGTCAACGTTTGCAGCTTGCATTCGTGCCAGAGGAGGACATTTTGAGCACATGCTGTAATGAAGATGATGTGATGTGACACGTGTGATTTTTTGAAATGCAGTAGTTGCCAATACTGTTTGTCGCTATTTAGTTAATTATTTCTGAGCCGACGCTTGGGTTATCCAATATGAATTTATTGTTGTAAATGGCCAAACTACGACTTCTGCATTTCAAAACTGAAGTCATTTGTGTCAAATTTTTTTCTTGATGTCGCATGCCAAAAATTATTAAAATCGGCCAATGGTTCACGGAGCGATTCAATAAAAAAAAGTGACACGTTTTTATGGACCACGGTGTATATGATATTTCTTCAATCAATCCGAAATTTTTAAAGTGGCTTAAGTAGTACCCCGTTTACAGAAAGAAGCATACATGAAACAAATATGAAGCACAGTAGGCCTAATTGCGTCAAGTTTTTTTGATGTCGCATGCAAAAAGTTATTAAAATTTGCCAGTTTTCACGGAGATATTCAGAAAATAAAAGTGTCACCTTTTATATAGGCCTAGTCACCGCCCACGGTGCAGAGTCCTTACGAGAGCTGAAAATACTACTTTAAAAAGAGAAAAAAATTAGGTTTTAGGGCCTTTAAGGTTTTTGAAATTTTTGAGTTAAAATATGCACTCTGACATAATAACGTTATTGACGTTATAACTCAATAAGAAAGCTCAGCTGTCGCTAGGGAAGACGGGCTGCAGCATATACAGTTTCTGTTGCAGTACTGACCTTCAAGGTCATCTAAGGTCAGTGATTTTTTAATGTCATTTAAAAGGCAATATGCGACTTCATATTAGTGTTTAATTAATAGCAACCTTGGCCTTATCTCGCACCGTTTACCGTTTAGCCACAATAGCGCGTCATATATAAGGTCGATTATGACTGTCATCTTATTTGAAAAGGCGTATGCTACTTTTCATTAGTGATTAATAGTTAAGATCGGCTTTATCTCTTACCGTTTTCGAGATATGACTAGTTTTCCGTCGAAAAACGCGCATTTCCCTACCCCTTCCAATTGATGAAAACTTGGAAAAGTACATCATTACAGGAATGGCAGAAGCTAGGCTCTCGTAGCAGGGGTAGACATCGGAGGGAATGGTGCGATTCGACATCAAGGATTGGACAAATTTATAAACAGACGTTCTGCAATCGACAAATTCGCGCAGCTTGGAGGAGCTTGTCTGCCGTGCCGCCAATGTTCGCACCAGCGAATAAGGCACCGACGACCAGTGGCGTAGCCAGAAATTTCAATGTATTGATGTCTCTATGAAACTGCTCCGCCGTACTTGATGGACAGTTGTACACTCACAGCAGAAGTCACTGGCCGTCAACATCTGCGTTCTGCCACTGAGCGGAAGTTGGTCGTACCGCGCTATCGATTGAACAGTTTCGGTCGTCGGCGCCTTTCTGTGGCGGGCCCGTCGACTTGGAATTCGCTGCCAGTCTTCGTGACCCAGAACTGAGTCTCGACACTTTCAAACGTCAGCCGAAGACATACATCTTTGCGAAATATTGATGACAAAATGTATTAAGCACATTAGAGATCTTTTTGAGTATGTGCTATATAAATTTACACTTTACTTTACTTTACTTCAATTGGGGTGGTCGTCTCCCTTTTTCCTCCTCCCTTCCCCAATTTGTCCCTTTCCTTCCTTTGCCCTTCCCCTTTTTTCTTTCCCTCCCGTCCCCTCCTCTAAAAGTAGAACCCCTTAAAATTCAGCTACGGGGTCTAGCTTTAAAAATGACATCTGGTGGCAACGATTTTAATTATTTTAAACTGACCAAATTGCCCAATTTCGTGCAGTTTTAAACGTATGTTAATGTTTTGTCTAGACTATTGGGGGAAGGGGACTGGGCCGCCTGCCTCCCCCTGGCTACGCCACTGCCGACGACGACGACGATCTCCATATTTTCAACCCCAAATTTGAAAATGTTTACCTTGCATTGCGTCGCACAAATTTTGTAAGCAAAAAGCCTAGCTCGGCACAAGGCTCGTTAAAAAGTTTTCTCTACGACCCAACGCTCAGCCACAATATATCCCATGATCCGTTACAAACAGAAGGACGGACGGAAAAACAGAAGTCAACCGTGACACGGTACATGAGGCCTACAGCTATTGTGGAGCGTCAAAAATCGCGATTAAAATACGAAATAAAATGTGATATGTGATAAATTTTACAACAAACAGAAAAACTTTAAAAACCTATTATTAGGTTTTTTCCGACCAATTTTCCAACCTTACAGCAGTTATTGCCCCGTTACCGCTCTGTAGAATGAATTGAAATTACTTATTTATCGATAAACCGGAATTTGTATTTATGTTAATTATGTTTATGTATACCATTGCTAAATTGTAAATAATAGTAAAGTTTGCTCTTTCAATGTAGATTGCATTCGATGCATTATTATCTTCTGTTTACGACAGTTTGCACTACTAGCGGCAGTGTTGTTTCTCTGTTAAGAGCGAAAGTAGCTGATTTGTGACGCTCGTGTTTGGACCATTTCACAATCTCAACTAAACTCTTAGCACTTGAAGCTGATTCTCATTCGGCTGGTTGGTAACCGGCCATCTCGTTACAATATTAGGGGTTTAAGGTTGAGATTTAACCAAACGATTAACTTGCATGTACAGCTTTGCATTGGTTTAATTAAAACTAGTTAGCTAACTAAATTATGATGGCATCTTTTTCATTAAACGGTTATCTGCCAATCGTATTTGCATAGGAGAGTATAGTCTGAAATTTTTTTTTCTGTTTTCATGTGTATCATTTTCTGATATGTTTACCATTTTGATGATATGTGCAGGAACTTTTTGATGACTGACGGCAAGTGTTCTTTTTAACGTGCCTGCAGCGATGAATTCGTACGAAGATGAAACTCAGACTGGCACAGATGGTGGAAGTAAGCATCACAACAATCAACTTTTCAGCTTATATTAACATTGATATGTTATATCATATTGATATTGTCATGATGTAGAGCTGTCGAAGTGTTAATTTTTTTACGCGTTAACGCACTGCATTAATTTTTTAATGCAAGGATTAACACGTTAATAATGCATCATTAATATCGCTGATATTGTAGGTTGGCTACACCGAAAAAGGGTGAGTGGAATGAAGCCCGCAAAGTCGTGTGTATGTCGCGGGACTGTGACAGTAGTGATGGAATGGCAACAAAACAATTTTTAATAATTTGCATATTATTTGATCATCAAATAAGCGTAATTTAATGGAATACTAGAACTCCTGCTTCACAGAATTAATGAAATTTACGTGTGGGTGTTAATTTTTTTAACACGCATTAATTCTTCAATGCGTTAACACATTAAGTTCACACGTTATTTTGACAGCTCTATCATGATGCTGTGATATCCAACTGTTGAACTAAGGTACCAGTAAACTGCAGTAGTGGTATTTTTTTTACCCGTATCACCATTGGGGAGTGCAAAGATTTTATGTTGAAAGACCGTGGATTGCTTTTGAAACTTTTACAGTTTGAGCTGCACAAGTTACTTACTGTTTGATGTGTGGTAATGTATCAGATGCTGATGATGGCATTGTAAAGAGGCGTGATGCTGCACGCAAGAAAGACAGCCGCAAAGATCGGAAGGACAAGGGCTACGTTATATTTGAGGAGGAGGATTCGGAAGAAGAATTAGTTGCCGATGATGCTATAAAGTCTGTTGATAGCAGCTTCACATTTCATTTTTTGCTTCTTGCTTTGTTTTTTGAATTTTTGTAGTTGTTTGTTCATGCTTGGTCCATTTTCTGATCTTGCATTAAGTAGAAAATGTGCATAAAATTAAACTTGTCACTTCAAGCTGAATATTATAGAATGTTTGTGCCATCTGTAGATGGATTATTTTCATTTTTTTGTGTGTGGAAACTGTCAGTTAAGGGTGATGTTGCCATATGCTGTTGCAGAAGTCCAACAAAAGTCAAGAAGCACACAAAGCCTTTTAAATTTACAAAGAAGGATAAACCTGCTAAAATTAAGGATAAGGTGATCATCAGTTCTTATCATGTGTGTGTATTGTAATTGGATATTGCATTGAGTAATTTGTTATTCACATGTACTGCTTGTCTCATTAGTGTTTGTGTGATTTGCATAAATATTCGTTGAGTTCGTGTTTTATCGAGAAGTAGAATTGAATCAATAGTTGACACTTTTTTTTAGAATAAATACATGAACTGAAGTCTGGCTTTGGTATTGTCAATTTCCTAAGAATCAACATGTGTGATTATCTACCAGATGAGAAAAAAGATAATCAGAAAATCTGAACATTAGCAATTGACACCAGATAGCTGCAATGGAAATGAATACATGTTCTTGTTAATCCTTAGGGACTAGAAATTTGCTATTCAGTTTTTAGTTCACTTACCTATGGATAAGAAAAAAGTTAATCAGACTCAGTTTTTAGCGGATGTCGGATTAGGTGAAATGGCTTAGAATGAGGATAATTTTACTTTCTGATGAAACATGAACTCGCTTATTGTATTTTTGCTGGAGCTTTAGGAATTAATGATTAGTGTTTCATTTCAGCCTTTGTTGCTCCGTATTGATGACTATGTAGGATAAAGAGAAAGAGAAAGACAAAAAAGAAAGGTGGGAAAAGGAGAAAAAGGAAGCAGACAGAGAAAAAATGAAAGTGGAGAAAATTGAGAAAAAGGATAAGTTTGGAAAGGAGAAAAAAGACAAAGATCACAAGAAAGATGAGGACTTGAAATCCAAATCAAAGAAAAAGTTTATGTCTGTTGTAAAGGAAGATGACACAGGTAAGGCTTAGCTTATTTTAGTGTTTATTGGGCACAGCATAAGTAAAATTGGTGTTTAAATTTGAATTCCAGTAATTGAGTGCTTGAATGCTAGACACTTTTGATTTAATGATCGAAATGGCTTCCTGGCTTGTAAAAAACTCCTGTTCCCCCTTTCCTCCAATAGACAGCATTATGAGATTGATGACTGTCTGGAGGATAACAGGGAAGATTGTTAGAACTGCGATTATCATTACATATGCACAATTATAATCGGCAGTTCTTACAATTTTAGGTTTAGGTCGTTTTTTTGTGTTTTGTATTTTATAGAGGTTAAACTTTCTGTATAGGTTATACTTTTTGTTTTGTTATTATGTGTGCGTGCAATTTTGCCTGCAAAGGCTGTCCCTGAAATGACCTACATTGTGTATTGTATATTGTACATTGTATATTGTGGCGGGTGGGACGTTAAACTCTACTCACCCACTAAAAACCTCCTGTAATGTCAATTTCTGTAACAATGCACTTAGGTATCTGGCCTAGTCTTGGATAACTTCAGACTGTTAACTTGTTAAGCCCATGAATCATAACTATAGTAGTACTTTGTGTAATGTAATATATTTTGAGTGATTTTGCAGGGTGCTATTAGTTTATGCTTTGTAGCGCTTGGCATATTTTGGTAAATTGAGCATCTTTAGTTAAGAAAAAAGCAGGTGTTGGTAATCAGGTTACGTATTCATGTGAAAAATGGTTTTTTTCTTTATGAGTTAGTTTATTGTTGTTAATATTAATGCAAATTGGCTGTGCTATAAAACTACTTGTAAGATTTTTGGCTTCATAGATGAAACAACCTAGTGTCTAATTACCAGTGATAACATTACTCCATCCTCATTAGCTTTCACCTTATTTGAGTTACGAGGGGTGGGTAAAAAGTTTTGAGCCTGAATGTATTAGACTACTATTTTTACACAGTGTATACATCAGTGAAACATGCATTTTTTACTGACTCGTATGAATCTGCTGTGGATATGACGTCATTGTAATTTATGACGTCACACAGCATTAACTGGAAATGATTTGATGCGTCACTGAAAACGTCACGAGTCATTCATCATCGTGGATAGTGGACACCACAATGATCAGATTTTAGATTTTGAAGTAAACAATAGTCACCGGGGGTCTGGCCGTTACTTTTTGCAGAGTAGTCTTGGTGTACGAATGTATAGTCATGAACAGCTGGCTGGACTGCAAATTTAGGGAGGTTGTTTGGGGGCGCTTGCTCCCAGCCTTTTGCCCATCAGGGCCCCATGCGACAGATTAGAAATCTTGATTAGTCCTTCATTAGCACAACTGGTATAAATAACAGTGAAATTTTAAATAAATTATTTTTGATACTAATAAGTTACAATAAATTCATCAAATTACAACTTTTTAGTATTGTTTTTGTTGACGTTTCGGCAGCGGTTACATTTCAGTCTATGAGTCTATTCAAAGATATTTTTGATACTGTCAAATATTGACATAAAATCGTACTGCTCTCTGTTGTTTGGAAGTTATATTGATAATGTGTGTACGCAATGAGATTGGCTATGATGTTGAACTTCAGGAGAAGAACAGAAACCGGTGTTTGGAGTTGCGCTGCAAATGGCTGTTGACCGGAGTCCGTGTCATGACGGCATTCAGCTTCCCGTGGTCGTTCGCGAATGTATCGACTACGTTGAAGAATTTGGTATGAGCCAGAGTCGGCATTCTCACGGTTTCCTCACATACGCAGTTGTAACAGATTTGATCAAACTGGGTGGCTCGAGGTTGGGTTACTGGATATTTCTGGCATTGAAAAGGACGTCCCACAAGAATTGCCCAGTGCTTTATGAAGAAAGTCCCAGTTCACAGGTGGGTGCAGGTGTTTTAAAGATGCATCGGTTAGGGAGTCAGACTTGCAATCAACAGGTCGTGGGTTTGAATTGGTCATGTCGCTGCCAGCTAGCAACCCCCAGCAAGTTGTTTACCACATGCGCCTTTGTGATCCAGCAACATAATTTGCCACTAGTGTAAAAGCTAATGGCAGATTATGGAAGAGGTGTGGTCTGCTGTCCGTAACACTGGGTGGGTGCAAGCTCGCTGTTGGCTCAAGACCCAAGAAATGGAAAAATTCGAGCACTGCATCTTGTAAATCACTGAACTATGAAAGGACAATGCTGATGGGTAGTTTTGCCTGTGTATTTTACGTTCACGCACATGTGCCTCTATCACCAATCGCTATAATTTGGTACCAGTCTAACCGCCGGGAAGGTAACGTGCCAACAGCAGTGTGTGGGAGGTCTGGCCTTCCTGTCGTATTTCTGAGCTGTGTTTGCATTCATTGCCAGCTCAGGAAAACGGAGATAAGCACCGATTGTGTCGATCGTGGAGCTGTGAGAGAGCATTGTTGGTTATAGGTGATTTACCTTTTCATCTTTATGTTTGATTCTACCATGGGGAGGGCATGTTGTTGATAGATCTGTTACCTACAGCTGTTGCGCTGTAGGGTTGACTTGTGAGGGCATTTATCGAATATCGGGCGTCAAGTCAAAGGTGCAGACGTTGAAGGATGCTTATAACAGATCCCATCCTGCGTACTTGCATGAATATGAGCCGAACGTCATTGCAAGCCTGCTGAAGCAGTTCTTTCGCGATCTTCCCGAGCCAGTGCTCACCGCTCGACTTATGCCAAAGTTTGAGCAAGCGTCAAGTGTGTTGCATTTTCACTGTTCCGCTATATTTGGTTTTTTTTCTGCTGGAACATTGTGAAACGTGTTTATGTTTTTAGTATGTTTGGCTTGAAGTTTAACCAAGTAGTGTGATTAAGTATGATAAGGCTGCAGACTAACTTATGTACCTGTGCATGATGTAAATTGTTTGTAGAATTTTTGTGGGCTACAATTTGAACATATTTGACATATGGTACCTTGGATGATGTTTTCTTGATTTCTGTGCGACTTTGTATTCTTGCAGTATTTTTGTCTATAGAGTTTCTGACTTTAGTTGTCTAGTTCCTTTATTCTGATTTAAATATTGTTCATGAAAAAGCTACTCTGTGTTAGTCCAAGCTATAGTCATGAGAATGCTATTAGATCACAAAATTGGTAAAATTATTACTCCAGGAACTGACGCATGGAGAATTTTGTTCAACTGCACATGTACAGTATGTTATGACAGTTAAAAGACCACATCACTGTTTTCTGATATTATGATTAGAAATTATAATACAGACTACAGAGCAATTAACATGGTATACAAGACCAACATTGCGTGCACTGTCTATTGTGATTATTGTAATTTAGCAGTTTTATTTGAATTGACAAAAATATTTTGATCGAAGGAGCATTTTTAACAGGCATATCTTTCACTTTCAATGGAAATGTGGGTCAGTAATGTGGAATAGTGGTAACACGTTGTGTGTGATCAACAAAGTTATTCTCCATCTTTGCTTTTTTAATATCTGGATGGATGACAGTCTGTGGACAGGTAAACCATCTTAGTATATAACCAACTGCTCAGGCCAACTTGGCTTTCTACCTTTCGTGTGATGGTAAAATGAGTACTGGCTTTCTGACTTGATAGTAATAAATGGTAGCGGTGAATTTAAGCTGTCATATTTAGGCTCAAGCTGATCGGTTTGGTCCAAAGGTCGACAGCTGCCCAGTCTGCGTTCATTTTATGAGCCGTGTGAACTCTTGCTATAGCTGCGCCATGATCAGCGGTGTTGTGGCATGGGGGCTAGTAGGGTGGGGGAGCAGTTGCCCACTGTAAATTTTGGGCTGTCAAAAATTGTTGGAAAATTCCCTTGTTGAAAAATTATTTATGGCTCGAAAACCCCCATTTCGGTGAATTTAAGGACAAAATTGAAACTCAGAGCATACAGAATCTCCTGTATTAGAAATTTGCAGCTGTCTGTTGGAATTCTGTCGGTAATTTGCCATGTCTGTCGGAAAACTGCAGTTTTCTGTCCCGTCTATTTTTAACCCACCCATATCGCTGCCAGCTGTGATGACACTCTCACAGTAAACAGTGTCGTAGTTGCATTACTGTTGCCGTTGCTACGTTTGACAGCAATAAAGAACGTGAAGGAGAAAGTCGAGCAGTTTGAGCTGCTGTTGCGTGATTTGCCATTGGCTAACAGAGTTTTGCTGTCGTGGATGATTGTCCACATGACTCATGTTATTGCAAGGGTAACTTGCAACATCTAACTACTCTATATTTGACTCCAACTACTTTGTTTATTTTTTGTTGTATTGGTAGTTTTTTGTCAGGTTGAACTGAATGTAGCAAACTTAGGTACATTATGATTATCTTTGTTTCTTGAGTGTTTAAGCTTTTTACCATTAATGCTACATCACTGTGATTAGCTTAATGCTAGGAGGGAGGGTATGATCATCCACTGGCCGTAGATTCTGATATTATGGATGTTGATTGTTAAACATTTGTATTGTACGGAGTTAGTAAACAACTGCTACTTAATTTTGAATTTAATTAAGTATTATTTGATTAGCTAAAATATATATATTAATGTGTGTCTAATTGTAAGTGTTGCAAATAAGCTGCAGATGTCAATGTGAGTTGTTCAAATGTTAGTGTTTTTTCTTTGGAATATACATTTGGTTCTTAAATCAGTTTTATCGTTTGACAATGTTACATCTGTTATCATATTTGTGATATTTTTATTTGCTGCTATGGTCATTACTTTTGTATGTGCAGGAAAAGCAGAATAAGATGACTTTGCAGAATGTTTCCATCGTTCTCAGTCCGACGATGCAGATTAGCCATCGTGTCCTCAACATATTCTTTGCTTATTCCAAAATACTCTTCAAAGACACTGTTATTAAACGGTACATCATCGTTTTGTTACTGTTGTAAATTGCATGAAGTTTTGTCAGATGATCATAGGTAGCATATTGTTCTAGTCTGCTAGGTTTAATATTTGATGCTATTGCAGGAATTTTTATCTAATTTTTTTGTCATTTGTTGGCAGAATGTCTTAGCACTGATAATTGGAGCAATTTGCATGAATTGGAACTGTCAGATATTTAGCAATACCATTTAACAGCTTTTTTTGAGAATCATACTTATGAATTCGTATGCCATAGTTTCTTATTTATGAACAGCAATGTTTAATAGTTGGGGCTCACAGTTTTTCATGGGCCGCGGAATTTCGAGCTGAGCCGCGGAATTTTTCAGATTTTCGCGGAATTTCGCAAAATTTGAGAAATGAACAGCATTTAATATGATCATTGGCTTGATGATGTAAATATTACTAAGTACGCACTAATTATATCACAGAAAACAAGAAATTTGAGCCAATGCTCACGAGACGTGCGAAAGCCTTTAGCAGTTCCGGTTCAGTAGTTTAGCTGAAAATTGCGATGTTTACGCTAAGTTAATATACAAATACCAAATTCTCTATCTGGATCGCATAACGATAGTTCTGTGGCGCCACCTTCTGAATGATATAGACTTGTGTCGCAGCCTGAAATTGCCAAAAAATCCATAAAACTCACTATTTTGGCGTTCAAGGTCATTCAAGGTCACTGAATTCGGCGCCAATCGAGAGCCAGTGTACGACTTCCTAATAGTGATTAATAGTAACCTAGGCCTAGCTCGCACCATTACTGAGATACAGCGACTTATTGGCCAAAAATCGCAAGTCTTGCCCACCCCCTCTCATTTGTCACCCTCGTTCGGGGTGACCTCCTTTGAATTTATGGAAAAGCTTTATGGTTCTTGAAACTAGAGTCTTCTGGGCAGCCGATGGTGAAGATTTGGTGATCCTAGCTTGCACTGTTTTTGACTGATCCACCCGTGTGATGGACAAACGGACAGACAGATGGACGGACGGACGGACGGACGGACAGACAGACAGAATTGCGATGGCTAAGACGCGCTGAAAGCAGTAGCTGCTTTCGCACATAAAAATCAAACCGAACTGCGTAAAACTGTGTGTCCTAGTAATAGCTATCGCAATACCGCACAATCGACACAGTGCGACTTGACAGATTGCATTTTTAAACAAGAGGGTGCGGCCGTTGAGGGGCCGCCCGCTATGGGGCCGTCCTTGCAGCTGAGTACGGACAGACGGAGGGAACGGCCGTTGTCATGGCAACGAGGGCATCCGGGGCAAGGCGGCAAGGGATACTTACGCCACCTGCCAAATATCAAGTTGATCGGACAACAGGCAGCAAAGTTATGGGGATTTTTTGCAAACAACGCAATTAGCCGCCGTGACCTTGACCTCTGACCCATTGACCTTGTAATTGGTCCAGGAGTGCTGGTGTCCCAGGGACCCTTCCTACCAAGTTTCGTATATGTAGGCCTTTTCGTTTTCCTTCTAAGTGTGGGCACGCTGGCTTTCAGGTACGATCGGCCCAACCCAGCAACAGCTGGGATACTTGAAATTGGTCCACAGGGTGCTGGTGTTCCAGAGACTCTTCCTACCAAGTTTCGTATACGTAGGCCTTTTCGTTTTCCCTCTAGATGGAGGCACGCTGGCTTTCGGGTACGGTCGGTCCACCCAAGCAACAGCTGGGAACCTTGAAATTGGTCCACGGGGTGCTTGTGTCCCAGGGACCCTTCCTACCAAGTTTGGTCTTCCTACGCCTTTTCGTTTTCCCTCTAGGTGGAGGCACGGAACGGACGGACGGACAGATGGACAGCATCGATACATAATGGGGCCTCCTTCTAGGAAGGACGGCCCCATAAAAAAAACAAAAAAACAATTGGTATTTTTTTCTGCATGTTGCCCGCATAATTCAGCACAATGCCAGCCTTCAGTAACTGAAGTTTATGAACAGGATAGAGCTCGGTTTACTCACAAATGGAAGGCCGCGGTAAGCCTCGAAATTTGGATGATTTTGCCGCGGTGAGCCGCAGAATTTTGCAAACTGGTTTGCGGAATTTGGCAAAATTTTTCACGGAAAACTGTGTGCCCTATTGATAATTATTAGGACTCGTCTACAATAACTAAATATCAGGAACAGTTTGGCAACCATCTGGCTAACATTTGTTAGTTATTCTTGCTGAATTGCTGTTAACATCTATTAAGCATTGCTGTTTGTAAATATTAGAGCAAATTTATAAAATTCAGGTCCATTTTGCTCAGTAAGCCATCTTTGATCTGTGAGCTAGCTTCACGGTGTCATGCATTGTGCAATTAACAGCTACGTCCCACCACTGAAGCCGGTAAGTTCGCGCTGGTCGCTGGAACTCCCGGACAGTCCGCCAGCAATAGAAGAAGAGTTGAAAAAACAAGAGTCCTTGTTGAACCACCTTCACGAGGAGTTGATGAAAGTGAAGGACTTGGCAAAGGAAGAACAACTGTGGGAGGTCCAGAGGGTTGTAACTCAACTCAAGAGGAAGGTGAACCAAATTTTTCATCTATTGTGTTGATATTTTTTACTCTTCACACGCTACGTTCCTAACATAGCGAAGAGGAGTATATGAGATCACTGTAATATTGAGGACCGACCAACGACTGACCTCTGTTCCTGGAAGAGCCTTCCTGAAAGAACTTCAAACAGCCATATCTCCATAACGGTGTTAGATAGACGCATGGTCACTATGGACCGCCCATACTAAGTTACCCCTGGGAGTCAAATGGTCACGTGACCGATGACGTCACGTGATCCCAAAAAGTCAAGGTCGTGACCCCATTATCTTCGAGGTGCCATATCTCTGTAATGGTGCCAGATAGATGCATGCGTTGACTTGAGGTATAACAAGACAAATGGCAACTAGCATTATCGAACATTATTGGAAATTTTTTCCTCTTAGTTCCTAAAATTGGGCAATATTTTATGAACTTCGGGGAGGCAGTTTCCAGTAACGACCTTAACGCCAGTCATTATTAGTATAATATTTAATGGGTTGCAATTAGACGCCGGGTCTATAATCCAAGCCTAAAGGAACAAAAAAGCTTTTAAAGAATACAAAAGAAACTGATGCGCGTGAGGAGTACATTAGATTGGTCACAATCTAATAATATTTCTTGTTTTTATTTTTAAGCCGGCCCATATTAAGAAGTAAAGCGTGTGCATATATGAGCAGAATTTCTCGTGATTTTATTGTAAGCTCTGTCTCCTAGCCATCTTTTGTAGATTGTTTGTATCTACCACATTCCTATTAGGCTCATGTATATGAGTTGATATCAGTTAGTTAATAGTTATGTTTGTGACCACGAATGATAGATGCTTTGTAGTCAAAGTGTGCTGTTCATATTTTTTCATGTTATATCAGCTTTTTTATGCATAATGGAAGAGCTGTGAGTGTGTGCAACTATGTGCATATTTGGTTTTGGCTGCAGCATGAGACTGTTGCTAAAGTATTCATATTGCTGAACGTTTTAATGGCTGTTTTAATATTGGCTCTGCTGTGTTACATCATCTCATTTTATGAGAATTAAGACATATTGCTGGACTGCTTATGATGTTTTAATCATGCTCAGTTGTTTTCTATTTGGCTCAGTGCATAGACTAAGATGGTTATTTGTCACTTTTTGAGTTCATGTTAAAATTTTGTTATGTTTGAGTTCTTTGGGTTAAATGCATGTACATGAACAACTGGTTGTATTATTAGATCAGATTTTGTCGTTGTTTATCGCTGCAGCTGAAAAATGCCAAGCAGATGCAGCTTGCGGCGGAAACAGCCAAACGTCGTGAGGAGGAGATACTGCGAGCTAAAGCAGAAAATCAGCAACAGCAGCAGCAGCAACAACAACAGGCTCATGACGAACTTAGCAAAATTGAACTTGGCAACGATGTTGATGAGACGAGTAACGTTTCTGAGGCAGTGGAGCAGATTGCGGTGTCAACAGTAGAACAGGCAGCTGATGACACAGCAGTTGTCGAGCAGACTGCAGAGAATCGGGACCCTTCGGAAAAAACTACCGGCATCGACGAAGCAAGTTCTTCTGCAGTTGATTCAGAGCAGGTCGCAGCAGAAGTGAACACGGAGGAGGCAGTTTCCGAGAGCGTAGTTCATGAAGATGTCGAACCAAATGGGAAACTTAGAGAAACCGAAGAGCAGCATGAGAGTCAGACCACAGTAGCCGAAAGTCCCGCCGCCGACTTGCAGCATGCCGAGTCCTCGGAAAAACCCGAGAACCTAGAAAATGTCGGTGGCGATTCGGGCGTAGGTGACTCAAGCACTGGGCAGGAAGATGTGCCAGTTTTGGTGGTTGCTTCCAGTGAGGGGGAAGTTGTACTGACGGTCGATGTTAGCACACAGTCTGATCCCACCCAGTCAGACACTGGAGGTGAATATACCAGCACAGATGTTGAGACCGGACGGGATATACAGGCATCCGAGTCACAGTCCGAGATGTTAATATCAGACGCCAACGGCAGAAAGTTGGAAATTGCCGACGATGTAATCCGTTCAGTTTCCGACGAAAGTTCCGACGCATACACCGACGTTCTGGAAGATGAAACTGATCAATTGTCCGACATACTTGAAGGTCAGGACAAAGTGAAGCGGAAGGAAGATATAGAATACGTCGAACTATGTGATGAGTCGTCTTCCACGGTGGAGCCAAATGCGAGTAAAGACGATAATAAAGAAGAAACCGAAAAGGAGTTAGATTCTATATTGGATGATGTTCTTCTTGATGAAAGCGAGCACGGTAATTGTCGGTCTGATATTTAAAAAATTATTATTTGTCTCGGTTTTCTAGTATGAACATTACCATCAACCAGAACTTTTAGCGTAGTTTCTGCAACTTTAATCTGTTAATATCTTTCATAGTTTTTGATCATTTAATCTTATTTATGTGAAATTTGCATTGTAGAATTGACAAAACTGGACACCTAATATTTATTAGCAGTTGTTTAGAATCCCAGCAGTCTGTGTAAGTCTATTTTGTTAGATATTAAACATTAACATTTTCGTGCCTAATTGCTCATGGCTGTACTTTGGGACATCTATTACATTTCCTTCAGCAGCAAAGAACTGAAGGCATTCTGACTTCAAGTTGGTCATCTGTTTTATATGCAAAATATTTTCTTAAGATTCACGAAAAGATAGTGTCCCCATCGTGGTCAGCCACCTTGTCATGGTGGTGGGGCTTCGTGCATCGATGACCCAAAAGATTTCTAAAATCTGGAGGGTAGGTGCCAACTAAGAGCTGACCAAACCTGCAAATTTGTTACACGTTACCAGTGCTTTTGTGCTGGTTTCGGCTTCACAGCCGACTATGGCTTCACAGCCGTTTATTTACGGCTTCACAGCCATCCATGGCTTTATAGCCGTTACCTGTAACCTTACTGTTACATTTGGGGATGTGCATTGGGCTGAACTGATACGGCCTCAGCGCTGAGCAGGTGTAGCAGGTGCTTAACCTGTCCACCTCAAAGGTAAGGTAAGTTAAGGTAAGGAAAAGATAGTGGGTATTTTTTCACTTCTCTAAAAAATTGTGGTTTTCAGAAGAGAAGGCATATTCGGAAAGAACAACAAGTTCTGAGCCGTCGGAGATGGAAGATGACGAAGAACGAAGAGAACTGGAACAAGAACACATGCAGCTGATAATGGAAGAAGAGGAATTACTAGCCATCGGTCAGTTAGATAAAGAATTTTTTTAACATTTATTGCCTGGTCCTATGTGTGAATTTCACTTAAAACTGTTTTGGTGCATTCAGTGTTTATTGGAAGGCTATCAGTTCACCTGACTGACCGTGTTATAAAGAAGCAAATATGCCAGTTCAGTGCCAATCAGGGTTGTTAGCAATACTGACCAAAAATATTGCAATTGCAATAGCAATACTTGGTAGAAAAAGTATCCAATACTGATTGCAATACTTTTGGCAATAATCCACCGTCCGCTTCTCTTAAATAAATTTTTATTTTCGCTGCTCCGTTGAACTTTTTCGAAATTTTGGGTTCACTGCAGACTACGTGGTAAAGTGGTCAACCCAACATTTAAACTGTCAGTAGGTTGTGTTGACATGTTATTTTTCGCGTGGTCTTTTTTTCACACCATTGAACGAAAGAATGAAAAGGTTTTTTGCATAACTAAACAGCGTTCTCATGATTAGGAGAGGAGTTCTTTATATCAAAAAGTATTGCTGTCAAGTATTGCAATGTTTCAACACTAAAAGTATTGCACTGCCAACATAATATGAACTATGCCATGCTATAGTGCTGTGTGCATCTTTATACCTGCTTTGGGAACCGTTAATGTTAGTTTTGGTTTCCCAATGTCTGCTTCTCTTTGAGTTAGAAGCTTGTGTGGAACAGAGAGACAGACAGACGGGTGGCCTGTTAGAATGGCTGCATAATAAGCAGCGTTTCCAGTCATCCGCTGTAAAGTACAGCATCTATGCAGTTGTACGGCATCATTTTTGGCCGATTACTAAGCTGTAAGCTTAAGGTAGACCCATCGTCGTGTCTGTCGTCCATCCGTCTGTAACAGATGTATTGTGCCTAAACAGTGCGAGATAGGGCCTAGGTTGCTATTGATCACTAATAGGAAGTCGCATACTGGCTATCAAATGACGTATAAGTCATGACCTTGGATGACCTTGACCATAATGTATTATGGTAACAGAAAACTGGCCAAATCTTAAAAATCGGTGAGAGATACAGTTTAGGTTACTATGAATCACTAATAGGAAGTGGCATACTCTCTGTCAGATGAGATGAAAATCATCGACCTTTGATGACCTTGAAGGTCAGTACTGCAACAGCAACTTTATTGGCTTCGGACGTAGGCGGTACGGGTGGCCCCACCCCAGCAACCGCTGGGATTCTTGTAAACTGTTTCTTTTCCTGTTGATTTTTGCAACATTACTGAAGTTATTACAGGTAGAGCTGGGTCAGTCCCACAAAAAGCAAACTTATTTGACATTGTAGTGAATGCCGATTTTACTTAATGAATTTTTATTCTACTTATTTTATACTTTGATAATCCACAATAAAGTTTTATTTGATTAACTTTTGGGAATTGTTCTGGGAGGACAGGTGTCACAGCATCAGAGAACTGAATGGTGGTAGCCGGAATATTGATATTTAACATGGATTGTTGTCGATTGTAGACAGGGCTGCCAAGTTATCATACCGCCAATGTGGGCGATAATCTCTCTCTTCCCTCCCTTTCTTTCTTCTTTCGCCTTCTCCTTTTTTTCGCTTGCTTATTTTTTCCCTTCTCTTTGCTCTCCAGCCAAAATCAAATTGGTACATTTTAGCCTTAAATTATAACGTCTGGTAGCAATGGTTTTAATTATTTTGTGCAACAGCAGCTACTGCTGTAGCGCATCTTAGCCATTGCAGTTCTGTCCATCCGTCCGTCTGTCCATCTGTCCGTCACATGGGTGGATCAGTCAAAAACGGTGCAAGCTAGGATCACCAAATCTTCACCATTGGCTGTCTGGAAGACTCTAGTTTCAGGATCCGTTCTGTGCGTTCGCTGGTCTTTACTTGTTTTCCTGTGAATGATCAACTAACCAAATCTAGTGCAGCTTAAACACCGTAGGCAAATCGGGACCGAAATGGGAGACATTTGTCGTCGGCAGGTGACGAGCAAGGGGGGTGGCACCTTGGCCCCGCGCCCCAAAGGGGCTTTGCGCTACGGCGGTGATCGCCACAACAGATGACTGATCAGTCTAAACAATTTCATCGCCTTAGGAAATGAATTATCGTCACAACTTGAACTGAATTATAAAATCTGGAAAATGTTGGGAGAAGCTAAAATATATGGTCCAAAATTTTTTCACTCGCTTCGCTTGCGAACTTGTAACCTTAAAAAACACAGAAGATATAGGCCTGCATTACCTACGTAGACTTAGGTCAGTCCTACAGTTTGTGGTGTAGTGTGGTCACAGATCAATCGCTATGTGGTATCAGGGGCCCCAGGGGTAAGTCAGCGCCAAGGGCCCTGCACCAGTTGGCAAAAGACGGCCCTGGTGACGAGCTTGAATTAATGCGGATGACTTGGTAGTTGACAGCAGGACTGTTTGTGAATGCAGGTGACGAGCTACGGCAGAAGATACGTACCGAGAAGCGTGAGACGGAGCGCCTGCAGCAGGACCTGGCCGACCTACAGATGATCCGTGAGGACATGTATGACAGCGACGATGACGATTCGTCGAGCAGTGACGACAGCGACGACGGCGACGATTTGCGCGACATTCTGCAGCAGCTGCTGCGAGAAAATGCCGACCTCGAGGTACAAGCAAGAAGTTCAAAGACAAAATTTATTTGGCTGAAACACAAGTACAACTAGAAATTTGGGGCTAAGCCCAACGTGAGTCCGCCTAGCGTCGTAAGTGTGATTGGGGGGAAATTTAGGGGGTTGAAATTCCCCCCGTAGCAAAGTCACACGGCCTGAACTCCAACACATCAGCATACACTGAACGCACATTGTTGACTTAAGAGTAGGTCAACATCCGTGGCTGTAACTTTTTTGTTAGTGGACCATAGTTGACCAATTTTTTTGCCGAACCTAGTAAGGATCGCCTTCGATCAAGTTTGTTTCCTATTTTCAACATCGCAATCGGTCCCTACAGTATTTGCGGTCAAAGTCGAAACTTAAAAGTTGTTCAATATTGGTCCAAATTTTTGACTTTTGGCCCTCCCAAATTTCTGGGTGCAGGCCCCCCCCCCAGAAAAAATTGTACCTAAGTGGTGGTCATGCCCACCTTGTGGAGTGTTATGCGGGAAAGTTTCATGGAGGTACTCTCTTTACCTCAAAAGTTACAGGCACGGATATGTGAAATTTTATGCCAGTTTTGAACCCGCCTTTGAAAAAAATTATAAGGGGGACCCTTGTGCCCGGAGGTGTGTGCGTTAGTAAGACTTGATCATTCTCTTGCACGTGTAAAAATTTGGAGGGGCAGCACCCTCTAGCTGCCAAAATATGGTCTCCCGAAAAAGTCGATTTGGGTGGGTATGATTTCACCACTTCACTGTGTCTCAAAAAAAAACCGGACCCCTATTACGTTTTGAAATAACTCCAACAAACTGTCATCATCATCATCGACAACCGTGGGCTCAATGCCCGTTGGTGTCTGACGCCATTCTTACTATCGCTGCCCACCGCTGCCTATCTAGGGCAGCGTGGCTTAACTCCTGCAG
>Ga0056128_1001322_pt1 | contig 27246 bp, 14 predicted proteins | sample WorMetLIZISLAND2_FD_71113 | JGI IMG/M metagenome (GOLD analysis project Ga0056128, IMG submission 71113) | Marine gutless worms symbiont microbial communities from Max Planck institute for Marine Microbiology, Germany - Olavius geniculatus... ... | reverse complement strand
CGGTTGGGCCAAAGGGGGGGCATCGCACCGTGCCCCCCCCCCCTAATACGCCACTGGTAGCACGCACCGTGAATACTTTGTCACATCTAATTATGCAGGCCTATACTTAAGGGAAAATTGCTAACTGATAAGTGACATTAATACATTTGATAAAAGTCTTGGTCTTACTTGGTTTTGAGTCGCGCCCGCCATTTCAACGTGCACTGATTCTGATTACGTCACTGAAACGATTTCTGTTCACCGTTACATGTCGCCACGGCGAACAAGTCGTCATAGATATGAAGAAGTTCGTAGTTCCTGTTTTAGCATAGGCTATGAATGCAATTGAGAAAACAAACACTAAAGTGTGCATGCGCAAAAACGACGCACGACCAAAAATGACCAATTTTTGCACGGTAGCTAACCAAGAGAATACATGAGCTTAGCAGAATCCAGTGTCGTTAGCATAGCACTTAGCACATACAGTATATTGTGAGGCCGTCCTAATAAGCCGCAATACGCGTCTTGCCCGTCTGTCTGTCTGTCTGTTCCTCTGTCTTTGATCCATCCAATATAGTTTATACTAACTTTTAAAAAAATAAAAAGCGCAGAAATTTTTTTGGCAAAACAAACAAATGAAGGCTGTAAAAGTGAACAGTTTAATGCAAACTATGGTTCCACATTAACGGAAGCAGACGCAACATAATCTTCAACCAGTTTCTACAATTAATGACCTATGTGGTCCATTCCTCCACACATCAACACGAAATTCGCTCACAGTACATGGCAGTAATAGTCTTGCAACCATTCAAACAAATGATGTATGATCACAGAATGCATTTTACTGTCGACGGAAGATTCAACGAGCACAACGCTGCAACTAATACAGCGATTACAGCAGTGCCGTCATAGCAGGGGAGAATAGAGATACGGGAATTCTCAGCTCCTCACTAAATTTTGGCGTGTTGAAAAATTTTCCTTTAGAAGCACCAAACGTGGAGCCGGAAATGCTTATTTTAAAGAAACGTAGGGGCAAAACTAAAATTTTGAACACCCATAGTATCATTTTGTCTGAAATTTGCAGCTGTCTGTTGGAAAACCGGAAAACTGCAAATTCCGAACTCCTAGTTTTTTTTGTAACGCACGACGCGCTGACAGCGAGGTAAGTACAAATATAACGGTTTAATGAGCGAACGGAAGGCATTAATTTGAAGGCACGTTATCGAAGCAACACTCGTTACTTTAAGCAAAACTGTACGTACTTCGCGTACGATTTATATTAAATAAATAAAGGCACGATGCGGTACAAGTTCCCGGCACGCAGATCATTTCGAGTTTCACGATAAACTATATCAAACGTGAGGCACGAAAAACGACAACTAGTGTCACTAGTTATTATGCACTATAGGGCTACAGTCAGCAACTGAAAATGAGCGAAAAAACTGAAATAAAAGTGTCCGAACTGCAGAACTTCGGTTGGCATGACGATATATTGACCGACATTAATGAGGTTCGCACATGTGCGACATACAAACTTACAGACAGCGTATTTCATCGAAGCAGGAGCTTTCTCACATACTGCGATGCATCAAATACGATACAACTGTTTTATTGCAGTTTTATTCTATTTCACTTTATTCTAAATCTACTGTACATGTGTGAGACCCATATTTAACTGCAGTAGCAATGACGAAAGAAAGCTGTCAAGTGAACGTATAAAATTGAAATAAACTGCTATCGCTCAGTCACCGAAACAAGTGGCGATGGACACGACGACTTGTCGCCCGGCTAGTTGCCTGTGTACAGAAGTGACGTCAGTCAATGCCTATGAGACGGAGTCTGTGAGAAACCGGAATTAGCGCTTGGCTTCATCATCACCCAGTTTACCTGCACCAGTCGCCGAGCAGCGTCACTCTGTACATTTGACCACTTCTACACAAGAACATATGAATCGAGAATTCAATAGATATAAACAATAATAAATCAATCACTCAAAACGATTTAACAAAATCAACTAACAGACCGAAACCGACAAAATACCCGCAATAAAAACAGAAACAATAAAATAAAATATGAAGTCATGCAGTCTTTTAAAAAGTTACAGTCCATCAAACGAGAAGTAATTTTTGTTCACGTTTGTGACTCTGAGCCCATAAGTTTTACAACGAAAAAATATAAAAGCTGTACAATGCGCGACTAAAGACGTATCGATTAAACGCCCCTGTGAGAAGTCTTAATATGCAATAATTGATACGATATTGAATTCGCACTTGAAAACTGACAGAGAAGCTGTCAGTTTAATCTAGCACACAAGCTAAAGACCAAATTGTTTTAAATAAAAATACTGAATAAATGAACAGAGCCTACAATGAATTAGAAGCAGCAGCCAACCAGCTGAATATTCAAACTTTGGGCGTTCCTGGTCGACTGACTCGTGTTATTGGAATCGTTCTACTTGACGGCGCTGCACAACAAAACATCGCATTCACAGCAGTGAAATATCAGCAGCAGCAGTGAATTTTTGTCTTAATTCAGCACCTAATATTTCTTGATTTCATTATCACTTGTGCTGAACAAATAATATTTTGTTAGGCCTAGGGGCCTATTTCGAGACTGTAGACAACGTGTGCTTCAATATAGTGCTAAATTCTACTCATTTTAAAAGTACACCTCATAATTTGGCATAAAAACTGCAGTCGCAATCGTCTTTATAGTCTCTATGCAGTAAATGAAACAAATGAGACATGATCACAGAATGCATTTTAGAAATAACACTAAATGCGTATACCGGCGGCGCTGACTTTGACGGGTTCGCCAGCGCCGAAAGTTCGACTTGCTTCCAGCACGGTCGGCTACACACGACACAAGTAAACATGCAAATAAGTAAGTAAATCTTTTGCGCATCAACACAGAAACACAAAACATCAACGCACAAAAACGATACAACCTTTAAAAGACAATAGGCGAGATCAAGTTTTGCTACGACTAGTCTTAAACTAAAGTCTACGACCAAATCTGTCGTACGAGTACTTGGCTGGACATTTCTGAAATCTCAGCAAAACTTGACCTCACCCAAAACAAAACAAAAGAACACTTAAGAAAACTATAACCACAGCTGGGCAGCCAGAACTAATGTCCACGGAAACGTAACGTAACGTTTTACGTTTCTCCTATACCTTACCATACCGACTATACGCGTAGACCTACAGGGTGGGCCGAAAAAGTAAGCTATTGTACTTTTTCCATATCTTTGCTAAATATTAACCAATTTCCACATTTTTTACCAGTAGACTCTGTAAGAAATTTGCTACTCAGCGGCATGCACACCACACATATTATGTTGCTACACTACCTTGTAAAATATAAATGTCCAAAAACGTACAATATCTACAGATGGTAATAAGGTCGAGTGGTAAATTTTTAAAGTCTTTAAGTAAAATGTCAAATGGAAGTTATAGTAAGTGTCAAAAAGGCTTAAGTGAAGCTACGGAGTAAATTTTCATTTTTTAAAAATTTTTGCACAACTTGTAGGGCCGCCGTATGCATTATGCAGTTAACTGAGCAAGATTGCAGCCATCAACCAGCATTAATGTACATTAAAGACTAGTGCACAGTAAAATCGTTCAAATTACTTTTTTAAGATGTTTAATATGTCCTCCAGTGTTTTCTGACATTTACTATAACTCATATTTCAACATTTAAGTTAAATAATTGAAAAATGTATTTATAGACCTTCTGTCCATCTGTAGATATTGTACGTTTTTGGATATTTATATTTTACAAAGTAGTATAGCGACATAATAGGTGTGGTGTGCATGCCACTGGATAGCAAATTTCTTACAGAGTCCACTGGTAAAAAATTGTGAAAAATGATCAATATTTGGCGAAGATATAAACAAAGTGCAATAGCTTACTTTTTTGGCCAGACGTGTATAATAGGTTTGAAGCTGGTCAATAATAGCGCACATATTACAGTTATAAAAGTGTAGCAATTGCGTAGCACTACCAGATAAAAAGAGCTCCGTGGACTGTCAACTGCCTCCAGACTCAGAAAGGCATGAATAATGACACTAAGGAAGAATTTCGTGACTTTTAAAAATCGTAAATAGACCATCACATTTTCATAGCAGCATTCGCAGACATATACATTAAAATATTCTAGGTTCATGACTATAGGCTCACTACGTTATGGAAGGCGTCACTCTGTAAATGACCTCTCCTTCCCAGCATTGCATCACCCGATGACTCATGCAGCGAATAAGGTAGGCCTAAGTGAATACAAATGAATGAAAATCAACATTAGGTTATAAAAAAATAAACGCTCAACAATTTAACATTAATTACACACGAATCGAAGCGATGAACGAACAATATGGCGGTCGTTCACCGTGGGCAAGTCGCAATGCATGCTAGTCAGGAAGAGGGCCGTTTCGAAAACGTTGGGCTTGGCTGGCGGCTCTGCCCCTGTAGCTGCATTGTGCTATTGCATCTCAACATCAAATCGACATAACTGCTGAATCGTCAGGAATCACTTTGGTTTGCAACAGGATGGGCGACTGACCGAGAAAAGTTTTCGTGCAGATGGCTTGGCGTCTGCGACTGACTCGCTGCTGCTGCTGCTGCTGCTAGAAGTCTTCTTATCATCAGAACCGCCACCGACACGTTTGACTGGAATGACGACCGATGACGACGGCGACTTGGAAGCACCGCCGCCAGTCTTAGACTTGACCGGCGAGTCTGACGACGTAATCGATGACGTCATCGACTCCTGACTGTCCAGTCCCGCCAGTAACCGCAGCTTGGCGATCTGCGCTCAACATCAGCAGCCGCAACTTGATCTTACCGCCTATAAACTATTACTCTGTGCACATCTACACCGATATATGTGACAATGCGACTACCGACATTAATACATGTATGCACGTCCGTCCGCCCACGTTCACGTATCGTGCATGCTACATTAACTGGGCCGTTACTAAAAAAGAAAAAGCAAGCCATGTTTATCTTGAGATGTGCACGGGTCATTCTCTTGACGGTTTTGACAGCCGGTAAGCTTGATGTTCAACCTTCAGAAGTGAACACACTGGTGAAGAAACGATTTACACCAATTTCTGTTTTTTCTATGCCTTTTTGTTTTTGATCTCTAATCAATACGTTCAGACAGACAGACGAACAAACGGACATGCAACACTTGTAACGCGGCCTGCCATATGGGATCATAGAGTGTTAGCTGTCACCCGACACAAGTGAACGCGCTTCTCCTTCACCCGTGACTGCAGCCAGACAGACCTGTACATCAAAGGGGTGGAAGGCGGAGTTGACCTTGGTGACCTTATATACAAGGTGTTTCATAAAAAAGACCAATTTTTGTTTTTTTTTTCATAATTCACTCAAATGATGATCAATTTACACAAAAATTTGTAACAGTTGTAGCTGAAGAAATATTTATTCAAAATATTGCAATATAATATGGCAGTTGATTAAATATTTTTTGCTAGTTGTGACGTAACGCTGACATCATAATGTGTCACGGGTACAAGCTTGATACTCTCAACTGGTGCTGTCAGTTGCTACCCTGCTCCAATGGTGAAAAATCTGGTTCACTGATGACAAATTTTTGAAGTTTTACAGTTGCAGCCACAAAAACGTGCAAAGGGATCGCATTTACATGTCTGTGGGGATAGTTGGACTTTCACATGTTCGAGCAAGACAGTGCACTATCACACCAAGCTTGCAAGATGTTGAGTTTTTGGATCATAAGACGCCAGATTTCATGTTTCCATGTTGCTCAGTGCTGACACAATAAGCATATTTTTCATTAACGAACCAGATTAAGTTCACCATCGAAGCAGGGTAGCAACTGACAGCACCAGTTGAGACAAGCAAGCTTGTACTCATGACACATTATGACGTCAGCATTACGTCAAGACTAGCGAAGAATATTTAATCAACTGCCATATTTTGTTGCAATATTTTGAATTAGTATTTCTTCAGCTACATCTGGTACAAATTTTGTGTAAATTAATCATCATTTGAGTGAATTATGAAAAAAAAACAAAAAGCGGTCTTTTTTTATGAAACACCGTGTACATATACAGTACTTAAACAGCTCACCTGTCTGCCGACCGTTACCCATCCGAGTAGTAAAAAACCACTTGACAGCGACCCGACTGGGAGTCGAACCCATGACCTGTCGATCGTAAGTCTGACACACTACTGTTACACCGTCAAGCCTCCTCGTACCTCGGCGTTGAGGCGTGCAGCGTTCTGCCGCTCTACATCGCGGTCCCTGAGCGCCTCGTCTAGATCAGCCTGCAGCTGAGACTTGTCCGCCAGCCACTTGCCTCTCTCGCCGTCCATCTCACAGCGCAGGTCGACCATACTCTTCTGTACTTCACACAACTCCGCAGCCTTCTGATCCAGCTGCACTCACATACCAGCACATCCGCACTATCGCATTACCGAAAGCAAACATATAAATAAATGTTGCTCGTTGGGTAATTTTAATAGTATTTTGGTTACATATTCATTTTACTGACTACACATAACAGTGTACTTGATAAAGTAAGTAAAGACTTATAGTAGACAACATTTGTGCTTCACTCTTTTGTATTTTGAGTAAAAGATATCCTTCAAAATTACTCAAGCTAATCAATGACATTATTTGATATAACACTCGACAATAGAACTAGAAAAGTAAACAAGTAAATTGATAGGGCACGTAGCGTCCGCAAGAGGTCTGCCGAATCTGGCTTTTTGAAACGTCCATATTAAGCATGTCTATCTTGCACAATTATATCCTGGTATTAAACGCAATTCACTTGCACTCAAAGTGCTGCAAAATAAAGATATCTGATGACTGCTGCAAACCTGTTTGTTTTTCTTCTTCATTTCCGTCAACTCTCCGTCGAACTCCTTCTTCTGCACGGTCAGTTTGTCCAGCAGTTCTTGTCGGTCTTTGACACGCGTCTTCTCAGCGTCCATCAGTTGTTTCTGCAAGTCGCTCAGCAAGTCCTTGTTGCTCGTTGACGACTTATCGCCAGTGCTTGCTGCCGTGACGTCTGCCGCCGCTGAGTTACGTCGAAATGGTGCCGGGGTTGATCCCGGTTTCACCGCTGGACTGCTGCTGCCGCCGAACTTCTCAAACTTGCTGCGGAAGTCCGACATCTTCTGATTGCTGGTTTGAGTCGGCGTTTTGTCCTCCCCGCTGCCAGCAGCAGCAGCAGCTGCTGCAGCTTTCTGCACCAGTCACACGTCAGACATCAATTAGCATCAATCAGTTTCCAGCCGAACGAACTGAAATAATGGTCATGAATACAACTGATTCCATTTACGAGTGCTTTGCGTCGACATTTTTTCTCTTTAAACGTCTAAAAACGATGCAAGAGCAGCACATTTGCTTGTACTAATTTTAAATAATTGTAAAACATTTCGAGCATGAAAATAACCGTTACATAAAGATAGTTTATCATTGCGCTGAAATTTATTGTATGGTTAGGCCTATTTATTTATCTGTGCATGCAAGAAGCACATACAACAGGTTAAAATTTATATGCATCTATTTTCAAAAATTTCAAAGAAACACACTAAACATGCTTACAGTAGCCGGTTTTTCCTCTGCTTTGCTTTCAGTTTTTGTCGACTGAGTTTCATTCGAAAGTTGTTTTACGCTGTTTTCAAGTTCCTTGCGTTTTGCTTCTTCTGCCGCAAGTTTTGCTGTTAAGTCCTCCACGGACTTGTCCAGTACCGAAATACGCGACTTGTATTCATCCGCCTGAAAGTCAAATAAATAGAATCACGGTTGGGTGCGCCGCGCACGCTCTGTAGAAAATAAACGCCAACACTGCAAAAAGTTACGGAGAGAAGAGAAGACAAGATTTACTGGTTGCAAAGTAAACAAAGCACAAAAGAATAATCGAAACGACAATCAGCTAATCACAATTGTAATGTTATCTACTCTTTTTTGCTATGATGCACAAAGCGACCAAATAAAACATAACTTATTCGCGACTAATATATAAGTCTCTACAGGCATGAAATTCTGAAACTTGCGATTTAAATAATGTACACGTTGAGTTTATATTCCATTCTGCACTCTGTCTTGCTTATTGTTTTCCACCGTTCTTAGTTAAATAAAGAGTGCAGTAAAACCGAGTTGAGTCAGAAACCTGTCTGTCGTTCTTTTTCATCGCTTCGCGTTCTTTATTCCACGCGGCGAGTTCTTTCTCATAGCGAGACTTGACGTCTGCCAGAGCTTTCTTTGACTCGGTGGCTGCCGCGTCGCTGTCTTTCTTCTGCGACTTGAGCTGTTCCTTGCAACGACTTACCTGCGACACGACATTTCGCACTACTTTGAGCAACCACGCACACGACTAAAATCCAGACAACGATCCTTTTATATGGTGCACTGGCTGCGTGGAACGATCTGCCACCGTCGCTGCAATGTAGGCCTACTTGTGACTGCGTGTTCTAACCAGAACTTAAAAACACTACTACTTCAGCGAGCGTTTTATCTCTGATTCGGTTTTTAAATTCGTACATTATCCTTAGGTTTTATCTTACCTTTTAAGCACATATTGTACACCACTGGCCATTCTTGTGAGTGGTTACTTTTTGATTGATAGATTGATTGGTTGGTTGATTTATCGATTACTTGGTGACAGAGTTTTTCGCCACAACTCGCTGCCAGACGATATCATCACCCAGTGGCTTCTATCCCCCCAAATCTAGAATCAAAATCGGGCGCAACTTTGCCCCACTTTTTGGCTCAGGTCTCCCTACTTTCGGGCTTAAATTCCCCCACTTTCGAACTTAAATTCCCCACTTCCCTCTTGGGCTTGGGAGAAGTTTTGTTAAGGATGTAAATTGTTCAGTAAAAATAGGAGGAAGTCTTGTTGAAAGTGTATGTAGACTGCTCAGTAAAAAAATTGGGAGGGGAGAATTTTGATATACATCTTTAACAACCCTCCCCCTATTTTATGGAAGGCCGGCGCAAGCTGCGCCCACCAGGTATAGGATTAGAAGCCACTATCATCATCGCAACAACACGTTTTACTTATTGGCGCAGAATGAAAACATTTCTGTTTTGTAGGTCAACACATTGTGTATTTCCAGACAGTCTGCTTTTTGTTTTATCGTTTGATACTTTTGGTTTTAGATTCATGGTTTTTTTAGCGTATATAAGACCATCGTGTAATCATGCGATACACCTGTTCCTCCAGTGACTGCACTTTCGACCGATGAAGCTCTTCGAGATTTGATTTCTCCGTCTGGAAAAGCCGTTCCTGCTTCTCAAGACGATCGGGCAGGTCATCGCCGGATGACTTCTGGTCGGATTTTAAACTCTGTGTCGAAGTCTTCTGAGATGGTATAGCTTTGGAAGCAGCTTTCTCTTGCTGGACCGGAACGACGACGACGTTGGAGCTCGTCTTCGTCTTGCCAGTTTCTCCCTGCTCAGTGCACATAAAAATTAAAACTCTTGCTACTTGCTCATAGTAGCCATATGATGGGTAATTTATCAAGCTCACGAATTGCATTCAATAAAAAGCAATATTTGCGTTTTCCATCAAAAGCTATCAAGTGATGAAGAAATTCGAAGTTACTGTCCACTACTGATTAATGTGTTCATATTTTATTTTTTTAATGCAAATGAGAAAAAAGCCGATATAATAACAGTTCAAAAACAGCGTCGTCAAGTCGCCAGAACTTATTGTACTGTATGGTGGACACAAAAACATTTTGATTTACCTGAGATTTAAGGCTGTCAAGCTCGGCCTGCAGCTTTTCAATCTGTTTCGTCTTTTCTTTTGCGTTCTTCTCCATCTCGTTCTTTTCGGTTGTTCGTCGCTGCTCGGCGTCGCTCATCTCTTTCTTCAACTTGCTGACTTCATCGCTCAGTTTCTGCTTTTCTTTAAACAGAGTCTCTTTTTCAGCAATTAACTTCTTGTTTTCATCACCAGCACCAGCAGTCGAGGTGGTCTTTTTGCCAAGTGTTTTTGACTGAAGCTTGTCCCGTCCTTCGTCTTGCTCTGACAACTTTGCCTTCATTGTCTCGAGTTCTTTCTGAAGCTTTTCGTTTGCGCTGGCAGCATCGCTGACCTCCTTCTTGCACTCAGCAGCCGTCTTATCCAACTTCTGCTGCAGTTCTTGAACTTTATCCTGAGTTTTCTTTGTCTCCGCCTCCAGTTTCGACTTTTCGGCCTTAACCGATTTTATCTCGGCTTCTTTCTTGTCTAATTTGGCTGTCAAATCCTGGACCGCTTTTGTCTTCTCCGTTAGCTCCGACGTTTCTTTGCCGAGAAAGGAAAGTTTTGATTTGGTCGCTATGCTGTCTTTCTGTTTTGATGGTTCTTCCTTGTTATCTTTCTCTTTTGACAGCGCTTCTTTTTCTTTCAAAATGGCGTCTTTTTCTTGCTGCAGCTAAAATGCACAAAATAATAAATAAGTAATTTATATGTAATTGTAAGAAACAACCAAATAAGTAAATAAAGTAATGACTAACAGTTGTTTTTAACTGCCGTCTAAGAGTTTAATTGTTAATACCCATTAAAGAAACACTTAATTGACAATTTATGTTACCGATTCATTAATATGTTGAAACTTGAAAGACAAATTGATATAGTTCACATTGCCTACTTGATAAAATATTTATGCTGCTGGTTGTTGCAAATAAATTACAAATGCAAAAACAGACAATTTACAACAGTAAATATATAGCTTGGATTAGTTCAGTAAATTTGCATTATGCTTAGTTTAAATCAAAACTACTTACAGTTGTATACACGTGAGCTATTTCTAGGCTACCTTATCGAGTTTTCCACGAAGCTCCGCTTTCTCTTTGCTACAAGATGAGCATTCTCCACTTGTCTTGTCATTCTACGACGCAATTTACAGTACGTTTACAAGCAGCAACTACATACACATGCACTACAATATGCTGAAGAAAACACTCAGTTATTTAATTTCTTTACTTAATATAAATTAGCTAGGATATCATTGTGTGAAAACAGTTACCTAACCTGTGGATTACAACAATGTTTTCCACAGCGTTTTTCACAATACTGAACGGCAGCGCTTAACAATAAATAACTAGACTTAAAAAATATAAAATAAATCGAAAATAAATTCTAAAATGGTGACAATGTTAGACTGCAGATAACATAAACCTACATAGCATGTGATAAAGTCACGTTCAATATATTTATATTATATTCAACATGGTGAATAAAGTTGAATATAATATAAACGTGTCGTGTCGTAAGTTACCGCCGAAGTCGCAGCTCCGAACTTCGCGGCAGGTTTTAGCGCGACTTTATCTTTGTCCTTCTTGGCGTCTGCTGACGACTGAACAAGATCTTCATACTTCTTCTTCCAGTCCTTCACTTGACGCTCGAGTTCCTGCTTGTCCCAACGCCAGGACGCTGGTTCTTTGTCCTTCCAGCCGGATGACTGCGGCACAGACGACGACTTTGACGTCGTCTCCTTCTGTTTCACACAGACGACAATGTCAGTTAAGACAGAGTCTGCATTCCGCCTTATCAGCGGCCCAATTAAAAGTACCCCCTCTGGTTTTTGATATAGCTGCATCAGAAATTGTTTTTTTAAAATTTTTTTACCTGTATACTCTGCCGCAAATCTGCAATTACGTAACTTAATCATTAAAATCTTATCAAATCTCAAACGCGTCGCTACACTACCTTGTGAAATATAATCAACTTTAAAACACGTGACTTACAAAGTGACTTGCAGTATTCTAAAGCTGATCATATTTTACGACTCGTCTAAAAACTATTTTTAAAGTCACCACTAATATGGCTATTGAAAGAATTTTGAAAATCGATTACTACTTGTTAAACTTATGAACACATAAAAGTAAAAAGTTAACTTTTTCACAAACCACACAGTATTTTAAGTTTTATTTAAAACAGAGCCTATAGTTAGCAATAACATTAATAAATAAAATTTAAAATTTTTTTTTAACTTTAACTTGATTAAATACCTGTTTAGAATCCTTTGTGAGACTATCATAGTTCCGCCTAAGTTCGTCGTAGTTTTTCTGCAGTGTTTCGACGTTTTTGTTCTGCTCTTGCGCTGCCTTCAGCTCACTCTGCGACCGTTTCAGCTACACAGAAAACAACACAAATCAACCACTCTGGTTTCTCACATCATAATTTCATAGTGTACAAATTCAGACGAACAAGGCCGCATATTTCACTGTTCCAAAACTAAATAAAATGTTGCAATCGGGCAATTACTTTCCGCAGCATTGTGCATCATACAGTACTTTATTCATTAATGGCTCACGGATTAATAATCAATCTTGTGAATATGCCGCTCTATCAAATGTTTGAGAAATGAAGATATAATCATATTAATCAACGATTATTGTTAATCTGTGATTAGGCCAAGACAAAGTAATTTCATAGTTAATTGAATGCAATTACTTCTGCCTCAACGTCGGTCGACTTTTTCTTGAGCGCGTCCAACTGTTTCTGCGTTTCGTCCAACTTGACTTTGCAGTCCTTCGTCTTTTTCAACTCGATCTTCGTCGACTCAAACTCTTTGCTGATCTTTGCAAGCTCGTCTTGGCTTTTCTTAAGATCAGCCTTACTCGCCGTTAGCTGCAAAGAGACGAAATGTTTGCGGTAAAATAATGTTTACAGTTAAATGATTTAATTCTTATACACTTCTGGTATAATAGTTTTAAAAAATTAGCTGTAATAGGGAAGTACTAATACTTTTTTTCATTTTAACAGACAGACGTTTCTAATGAAAGGCAACCGGTAAGAAACGTAATCTCAATAACAATACGATAACAGATTACGTTAATCGTTTAAAAACAACAAGAACAGTGTCCGTTTATAAACCTGCCTAATGAGTTTTGCGCAGAAACCACGCTCTATTTCATATTCTATTGATTTTGTCAACCTACTTAAAACTAGGTGAAAAACAGCATCGTGCAGAAAGTACATGTATGAAGGAATCGAATAATCAACCTGTTTCTTCATGTCTTCTTTGTAAGTGTTCAGTTCTGCCTCGGATTTCTGTCGATCGTTCAGAGCCGCTTCAAGCTTTCTGTGTTCTTCGGACCAGGATTTCTCAAGCTCTTCGATCTTTTTCTGCACAGCACAAAGACAACAGCATCGTAAACTGTGAAAAAAAAACATCAATTGGAAATTAGGTCCGAAATATTAAAAGGTACCTAGCTTGTCGAAAAAAACGACTGCATGCCATTTTAAATGCAAAAACAAAGCTCACGCAAATACGATGCTCGCAAACTGCAAAGACGCCATAGCAAATGCAATATGAAACCAATTAAACTTTTTAATGAATTTCTGCAAACTCAGCAAGTGGTTTGAGTAAAATACTGAAACGCCGCTAAATTTCCATTTAATTGTTTAGCTTATAGGTACTAAAACAATGCACTGGTTATTACAAACTAGAACAAAAAAAATGCAAAAACGCTAAAAACAGTTTGCATGTAAAGGTAAAGTACTGTGTAAAATTAGATAACGCCAGCTTCACGGATATATCTCACAACTATAAGGACTTTCAAACGTTGTCAGTGGTTGCATTTATCCTCAAAACAATACACACGAGCGTGAAAGTGAACGTTTAATCCATTGCCGAGACATATTATTAAGTACAGAAGCAAAACATATTCACGTAAATAGTATAAAATAATTAAATACACAAATATGACCCTAAAGCATTGGCTAAAGAAAGGCGGTTGCAATCAATTTTTGGACCACCCTCCCTGCACAGTAATGGCAGCACGTCAAACTAGCAAAGATGTCGGCAAATTATGCGGCCGTCCGCCTATAGCTATACACTTCACTGCACTACCCGAACTCTAATTCTGAATTTCGAACTATAAAACTGAAAATTAACACAATAATTATCATTGCACTAGATAACCTTCACACCGATATAATTTTTTTTCTGCGGCTTTTTGCTGTCGAGTTAGGAATCCGTAGTGAAGACTGCTATAAAATAAAATACAGCAAATTTGCAACACGTTACAGACTTGCTACTTGTCTACTCGCCAACATTACATGTTTCCAATTCACCCATAAAACATTGAAAACTAGCTTAAAAGTCAGAAACAATCGCGAAACAATCGAAGCAAACGCTGTTGTCACATGCTCTGACATATATAGGTCTAACATACCTCCAAGCATCAGTCATCGCATACAGCAACTATAAGTAATAACCAGTTTACGCTTTAGTCCAGCTTTTAACGTGCTATAAAAGTCAAACGTGCTTTACGCATGCAAAAGTTTACAAACGGAAGATGTATGTAGAAATTGTTTTGAGAGCGGAAACGAAAAATAAAGAGGTGATGGATGGTAAAATGGTGCTTCTAAAATTTCACTCCTCATAAACATCTCGCATCTTTCAGACTAATTGAACTGATTTCTGGACTGCATGCAGGTCTTTCTGTTTCCGTTTCGTCTAAAACAGCTTTAGTTCTTTTAGTTTGCGTGCTAGATCCGCAATGCAAGAAATCATGCATCATATCATATCATATCATGTCATAGCGGAATGTATGCTGTGTCATGCGGGAGCGGGCAAGTACAAGACTTAGTATAAGACAGCGAGCACGGCGCACGGCACACGAAACCACCGCACACGGCATTGCAATCAGCATAATATCACATCGCAGCACAGCATAGTGGCAACGCAGTCGTCAACAACTACTTGAATGTTGGAAGCGCCTGTAGACGTCAGCTGCTTCTGCAGCATGTTTCTCTCTTCGTGGAATGTATTCAATTGGATTGCTTCGCCGCCTTGCCCTACAAGCATGCATAGTCACAGTAACTTGTATTAATGTCGATTTGTCGTCCGGTCTCGTAGTATAGTGCTATTAAGGCTAACATTATCTTATATCAAAATGTTCAGTGTCGTAGAATCAGGAAATAAATAAAACGAAGAAATCCGGTGCTGCATTTGTTAGCGTAATGAGTTGTTTTACAGTAAATTACCAGACATAAATAAATGTAAAATAATACTTTTAAACCTAAATTAACTGTTGATATTTTTTGTAAACCTATTTACTGAATACGTAATGAGAAGCAAAAGATAGAAGCAGCTGGCAGATGAGGTTGCTCTTTGACAGCAGACAGAAAAAAATTCATTGCACTCTCCTGATAATTATCTACAGCTAAGGAAAGTATGTCTAAACGTCAACGAAAAGTAATTAAATAGTCGTTACTGCTAAAATACGCTGCAGTAATGAACATCACCATCATCCAGTAGCAGCTAACCTTGATCAGTCGTCGAAACGTCGTGTGGCCGCTGCAGTTGGTCCACAAGTCTGCGCAGTCGTTCGCACTCCGCCTGCAGACCAATCGTCGTCGTCGCCTCATCACCGCTCGTCCTTGCCGAGTCTTCACTGCCACTCGCACTGTTGTCGAGCTCGACTTGGGCCACTCTGTGCCGCAGCTGACTCAGTTCATCTCGACATCGATCCAGCTCATCGCTCCCGGACATCCTCTGACCGACACTAGTCATCAACCGGGCCACGGCCTCGTCGATGTCGCAGCTACTCGACGGCGACGGTTCCACCTTGGCTCGGAGGTATTTGACGGCGGTCAGAAGGTTCTCATTGTCCGTGTTGACGGCGTCCAGCTTGCGTCTCAGCACGCCGATCTCTTGCTCTGCTAGCTCCATTTGCAGTCGGAGCTCCACCTCGCGCTGTGTCGGCGGCTCCGCGTCACCGGACTTCGACCTAGACGTGCGTTTCACCGAAGTCAGTTTGCGCAGCTGGAGGTTCATGCTCTCAATTTCCTCCTCGCAGTCGGCCAGCTTCTTGCGCAGCGTTCTGTTGGCTTCCTCGGCGAAGCGAAGTTGTTCGCGCAGGTCGTGTTCGCGCTCCTCGCTGGCGGCGAGGTCCCGGCTGAGTTGTGCCGCGGCCGCAGCTACGTCCGCACCGAGGCTAGACCCGGCGCTATCGCCGCCGACCAATGACCCATCTCCGGCCAGCTTCTCAGCCTTCGGCTACGCACCGCAGCATAGTTGTCACGCTCGAAAGAAAAAGTTTTTAAAAGTTCGAGAATGTTCGCAAAAATTTTTTTGAAATAAAGAAGTTTGGAAAAGTTTGAAGAAGTTCGATATCTGCCCTGAGTCCAAATTGTTAAAATCAGACCACTACAACAATAAGTGAGGTCCAGTTTTGCTGTCACTGTAGTTCGGCATAGTTAGCTTGAAATTTCCAAATTCTGGCCTGATACTTTGGTATTAGGCCTAGACTAAAGTCTTAGCAAAGCTTGATGACACCCACTATTCTTAGCAATGCACTAAGGTTCACAAAAGTCTGCTAAAGTTTAGGTTCCATGGACACTCCGACTGAAAATTGTCGTCTGAAGACTCGACAATAATATCTTTATTATGCTTGATTTGACTGTGTCTTCTTGTAAACTTTATTTTATTTACTGTAAAGTTCACAAAGTTCGAACGTCACAACTATGCACTACGGTGCACGTCATCACTTCGCCAATCCAAACCCAATTAAAGTACATGCAGGCCTATGGGTAATTCTTTAGTGGTAAACATCTATTACAACAAAAACATAATTGAATCGATATCGAGGAAGTGTTAGTCTGTTATTGCATTTTCTAACCTTCAGTAAGTCGAGTCGACCTTCATACTTGAGTTGTTCTCGCAGTTTGTGCAGCTGTAAAGCATAAAACGGACAGTATTATTAACCGCATACACGCAGGAACCAACTAGATTTAATACACTACAGTACTACATACAAGTATTCGCATTAACCGACAAATTCGGTTTTATAATTAAACGTACTGCTGTTTTGAAAGAAACACAAAAACATTCAGTTTAATTCAGTGTGTCTGTGGTTGCGTGGTCTGTGATCGCTGGTTGCGTGCTTTCAAACATCACTCAAAACAGTCCATGCCTTACACGTCGACGAAACGACAGTCGACGTCGGAATAGATGGATAAACGCAGTGGTTTGCGAGGAGCAGTTTCACTGGTCAGGAATGGCTTTGGATGCGCGTCAGCGACGAGTGAGGAGTAGCAGAGAGCAGTGGGGGAAAGATGCCGGTGCAAGCGATCTGTGGACTGCGTGCTTGCCCGGCGATTAAGTAATCAATCAACAGCAGACATTTGCGTCCGCTTCTTGGATGCCACGCAAAGTGCAGACTGCAGACTGCAGAGCACGCGAAGAACATCAGCACAGACTGAGTCCAGGTTTCTTTTTACATTTTACGCCGACTTGAAACGACGAGACCTGGCGGAATTAACAAAAATATTTATAATTCATTCGTGTATTACTCATTTAACTTTGCCAGTTATTCAGAGTTTTGTTAAATTTTGTGTGCAGAGCGCATTAGTAACGTTAGAAATAATCTGCTTCATACCAATGTATAACAATTATAGAGACGAACTCAACAAGTGCGCTGATCTAGCCTATAGGCATATAGCTTCAGACATCAGCAAATAAAAATTGAAAAACGATACAACAGTGGTCCGAGAACTAGAAAATTTCTTTCAAAAATATGTCGCTCAGTGCTAACATATTACGCGACAATCCACTTAAACCTGCGCAACCCATACCCATTTTCATAACTCTGTCCTTGTGACTTTTTAAGCTGAAAATTGACACATTGGTTACTTGTGTTCCGAGTAACGTTCACACCAATTTTCGTTTCTTTGCGCTTCTTCGTTTTCAAATTGAGAGACCGTACGAAACAGACGGACGGACAAACCGACCGGCATGACATGCAATGCGGCCTTTCAGGCATAAAACTGTGACGACAGAAAGTCGTATAGATCGGACCTCGTTCTGGGCGGTGTCGAGTTGATTCTGAAGGCAAAGTCTGCGTGACTCAGACTCATTGAGCGTGTTCTTGACTCGGTCCAAGTCGTCCTGATGTCTCTGACGTCGTTCCTCGGCACGCATCAGGTCATCGTGCAGTCGAACCGTTGCTTCCTTCGCCATCCGCAGCTCTTCTTCTAACAGCCGCAACCGACGCTTGTCGTCCGACCTGCAGCCATATTCACCAATCTCACGTTTATGTCGTTCACGTGTGGACAACTAAAATGGGTCTGACAAACAATATATCAGCTTATACTCTGAGTTTCCAGCTTTACCTTTATGAAAAGTCGCAACGCTCGATTACTTCCCAGTGTTAGAACTGTTTATCATACTGTAGTCTGTAGGCCTAGTTTACACCAACGCACGCAACTTGTGTATTAAAAATTTAAAGCCTAAACTAGTTGCTTCGATTTCTTTGTTGTACAACTTGCTGTACAACAATTTGTACAACAAAAGTCTCCAAAAAAACCGACAGCCTTTGACAAATCCACAACGTATTGACACGCCAAGACCTTGTACAACCTCGTGCCTTCCATTGTGTCCGACAAGAAATCAACAAGTCAAAGTAGTGGAGTTTGGGCCTTAACACAGTGTGCAGTTTGTTGCAAATTAACTTCGCATATTACAGCGAAGAAAGTTCACGCATTAAACTGAAGACAGGTGACAGAGAGACCCTTGGAAGCAGTTCTCGAGGCATCTGACGCGCTCTTCAGCCTGTGCTCTCTCGGCCTCTAGCTGATCGCAGCGTCGGTCGGCCTTGCGCAGTTTGAACTGAGCAATGCGACACGCCTTGGCCGTCGCCTCTAGCTCTCGCTGTAATTCACGCAACTCGACCGTCTCCTCGTCGCGGAACTGATCGTGAAGCTCCGCCATCGCCAACTGCAGATCTCGCACCTGTCATACGCACAGAACAACGTCATTCACTACGAATAACTGTCTTAACACGATCTACAGTGTATTATGAAAGTGCAGCGAGGCATAGTACACTGTAGACCGTGTTGAAACGTACTTATTTCATGGCCGTGATCAACGGTGTGTTCTGCCTGGACGCACGTGTGTTATATCAGTCGTCACGCTTGAGTGGAGTGAGATTATATTAACACTTCGAACACTATAGCAATAGAAGGACTAAGTAGGTAATGGAACAAGTCACCACTTCATCATCTACTTTTTTTATCTTCAGTCTCTCACCACCGCACCGCTCATAATTCAAGCCTGACAGTTATAACGTCCTGCGCCTGCTTACACACGCACGTCCCGCGCAGAACACAGCGTCGATCGCGGTGACGTACGTTTCAATACGGTCCAAAGTTTATTGTGTCCCGTTGCATTTTTTAAACTTCAACACAGCATGCACATTTTAAACCGCAGTTTAGAGTGTGCAAGTGAGTATGCAGTACGTTGAACTTATTTCTTTTACACAATTTGTACAGGAACTTCGTGGTACCTCTTGTTGTAGGTCTTCATTCTCGGCGACGGCGTCCCCGTACCGCAGTTCATAGTCGTCAAGCCGTCGCTTCAATTCAGCAATCTCATTTTCCTCCGCAGCTAGTGACGCCCTCTCGCTCTCGGGCAGCTGCAGGCGGTCCAGCAGTCGCGCCTTCTCAGACTTGAGTCGCTGGAGTTCTTCCTCGAGTTCACTGATGGTGTCGCTGCAGTGTGTCTTCATGCGGTCGTAGTCCGCCTTCTTCGACACCAGCAGGTCCGACAACGCCAACTGCCGACACATATACACAACATTTCCGCATCACTGCTTGTATCATTAAAACATTGTTGTCAGGTCCCACAGCACCAACTGACGCCGCGCCGCCACACAAACACACAGCATCATCAGCATCACTCTCACTGCATCGCTGTCGGTATCACTCGAATACTGGTGTCATTGAATCTTCAGAAACTTTACACGGATCGTTTGCATTTTGCTGTTAAACCGAACGAAAACTACCGAAAAATCGGCGTTATGTATATACAGTAAGAAACTTACAAAATTTCAATAGATGACTGGAAATTGATGAGAATAGTGTGTAAGACATTATACGCTACACAAATTGTAACGTTTGCAGTTTCGTTGCCGTATAAGACTAGTCGCATTGTAATCGAATGCCAAATCTATCCACTAAGACTATCTAAACCTCTTAGGGCAATAGGCCAGATAGACCTCAAATATCACTGTGCATGCAGTTCAGCAGCCGTAGCAACTGATCGCCATCATTACGGTTTTAAGCTGCGTCAAAAGTTTTCACAGACAAAAGATACTGAACATTTTTGAACAAATAACGTATTGCGAGGCTATAAGCCAAAATAGCTGAGGCTTTGATTTGCATAATGCATATTATGCTGCCATCTGCCTGAATGCTGATTTTTAAAGCTAAAAATTAGCACACCGATTACACATAGCCATCGCTTTTTAGCTTTCGAAAACTTCATTACTTCGACGCGCTGTGGAGTGTAAAGTTGTTGTACAACACGTTGCACACGAAATGCACAACTAGGTAAGTATAATCGAAGCAAAAGAGTTCGGACGTTAACTGTATCAGCGTCGACATACACGTCGGCATTATAGTAAAGGTCGATAACGTTGATAAGATGCACTGATGGATGCGAAGCGTTACCTTTTCTCGGTCCATCTTTTCGCAGCGGTCTTCGAGCGAGGCAACCTTCTCTCTCAAGCTGTCGATGAGCATCCGCGTGCCTTCCATCATGGCCTCGGAGCGCGCGGCGTCAGGCTGGGCCGGTGAAACGCCGTTCATCATCAACCTCGGGTCTGAGTCGTCACCTGGACTGATGATGCGACGTCGACGACGACGATTGCCACCACCAGGACCTCCGCCGCCGCTGCCGCCGCCTGGCGAATACCTTTACAGCACAGAACCGACGGAATTGCCAACATATTGTGCTAACCTAACCCTAACTCTAATAAATGTTTACCGTCTGAAGTGAAAAATTGCACACCGTCTGCTCTCTGAAAAAAAGCCTCATTATCATCTTTAGTTTTGATATTTTTTTATTTTCATGTTACAGGAACCTTAGTTGCGGATTCAAAAGGGGAGCCCCCCCTATTAACTGGATGCATCTTATAGCCTAACAAACGAAAATTTTGCACTAAATTGCATTATTTTTGCATAACAGCCCCCTCTCCAAAATCCACCACTTCCACCCCTATTCCAAATTTCTCGATACGCTACTGAGGAACCCGTACGGGACGGACGGACAGACGTACGGGCACGACCCGTATTGCGGCCTATAATAAGATGGCCGCAAAGCCAAATAATACTCACTGAACGTACAACGACATAATTTCACAAGCTTCACAGACCGGTGTTTCCAACACGACTTACAAAATGTCGTCAAAAAGTGGAACAACAAAATCTATAAGCAATGGCTAAAAGTTTTTCATGGTACAGATTGAGCTTTTTCACGTGAACACTCCAAAACACAGAGTGTTGAAGGTTTACACTGAAACATTATCAGTTACTTGGAGCTTAATGAAAGCCGGACAACAACTAAGAAATGAGGCCACCGGCCCAACAGCAAAGCAAGGGCTTGACGACAAAATATGGACTTCAACAGTTTCGGGCTGAACTTTTAAATTCTACTTCAACCCGTGCACGTTAAAACTCTATGAGCTATAAACGCTGTGATACAGCTGCGGTCTGTGCAGACAGTAGTTACAGCAGCTGCCCTAACCTCAACAATGGGTTGTATGAATAAACCCTAGGCCTATAGGCCTGTAATCATGGCGCAATTGAACATGGGAAATTACCGGCGCGTTAAAACACGGCTAAGGTAAATTAGCGAAACATAACCACCGGTACGTCAATATAGTCTACATAATAGACGACCGGCTTCCGAGGTCAGGTTGTGCTGCATAACATCACTGTAGAAACGTTTTGAAACTGGACACATGTCGGACCAGTGCCAACATATTATGCGGCCGTCTGTCTGCACTCTGATTATTAAAGCTAAAAATTACCACATTGGTTATTGCTGTCAATTGAAACGTTTAAATAAATTACGGGGTTTTCGACGCTTTTTAGTTTTTGAGTTAGAAAACCGTACGGGACGGACGGACGGACAGGCAGACGGACGGGCAAGACCCGTAATGCGGCCTGTTGTAAAACAACATAAACCCGAACATTTTCGGTTGTAACGTAAAGAAGGATTATCAGATTTTAATGATTTTTGACACCAATATTTCTGACACAACCGGCGATCAAATGACAGTCCAATTTTTCACCGCACCCATTGTCTGATTCGGTACTACCTGGGGAAACAAAACCAACGAAATACTGCATTTTTATCTCATTTCGCCTGTTAGGGTTTTCCCAGATAGTGCAGAAGCAGACATTTGGCGAGGTGGAAACTAGAACGAACACTTGATGGCAAGTAGTGTCAAAAATGTTTGCACCAAAAATTATTAAAATCTGTCAATCCTTCTTTGAGTCACAGTCGATAATGTTGAGAATGTTTTTGACGTATTTCTGTTCATTTCAACTCATATTTCGTCAGTTCTGCTTTCCCCAGGTAGTGCAGATGTAGACATTGGATGAGGTGAAATACTGAACGGTCATATGATGGCCAGTTGTGCCAAGAATAAATGTACTAAAAATTATTAAAATTGGATATCCCTTCTTCAAGTGACTATCGATTATGTTCGGGATTTTTTTTCCGGACACGGTGTATAATATGCAGTCAGTAATGATACTGGGCGCTGGTGACTTGTCACCTCATACAGAACAAACGAACTGAACTGAACTGAACTCCACAACGAGTTAAGTTGAGTTAAGTTCGTTTTGTACACAGAACTTCAGTTACATGCAAGTCCAACTTGTCATAATCACGAACGCAGATATATCTCCAGCGATAGGGTGTTTACACGATGAAGCAAACACGAAGCAACCATGCAGCAAATGTATTGAACATACACTTGCACGACGTGTGCTCTAAGTTTGCTTCACGTTTACTTCATCGTGTAAACACCCCATTACGGTACTATTGCAGCAGACTTTGGCTGGCATCCATCAGACACCAGCTGTTTGTCACGGCTGCATCCGACCTCTAACTAATGAATTACTGGAACACGTCTAGTGGAAGAACTAAGCGGTTTAAAATTGCCGCCGATGACCGATCCAGTTGGATAGCAACAAAAAATGCCATCTGTGCAGACAGTTTTCGAACATTCGCGTTCTATCGCGAAAACTTTTTACACTTCCGCAAAGTCTGTTTTGCACGCATGCAGAATTAATAAACGACACATTTTCTGTCATGATTATTGGACATTACTTCATCTTGCTTACATGTGTGGTTGAAAGGCTAGAAGATAACGATGTGAGTTGCTTTATTTTGTCAATCAATATATAATGTAATGTTTGGGACAGTTTGCACAACACAAAAATTCTGCTGTTAAAGACAGCAGTGTTACTGTTAAGCGTGTTCCGTCAGACAGCAAAAAATGTTCCGGAAAAGGCGTGGTAGCTGGCAAGCATAAGCGGCGCGCCGAACTCAATACGCTGAACCTGGGCTGAAGACGTCGATGTATGAAGTGGGGAAAGGTATTTCCTTCTCAAGAGAAGTAATAGGCATGCCTAGCAGACTAGCACAGTGGCACTCAAACGACTGCAAACGTTCTGAGCTTCGCTACGTTCTAAAACGAAACGCACCCGGACGAAAATTAACGTTTATTGACGTTTATTGCATAGGCCTAGCAGAAAACGTCCAGAGTCAGCCAAAAGTTTGCATCCCCTATAAACTTCACATCTGCATTAGACATAGGAATGCAGTCATTACACAATTATTTCATTCATCACCGTAAAAAGGACGAAAGTGTAAAAATAACAGTTTATGTGCTAACTTAATATGACGTCAATCCGGTAAGATTTGGTGAGCAATTAACAACATAGGCTAATAAGCCTACTATCGTCGCATCATTATTGTGTAGCAGGAGTTTCGCAGCAGTTTTTTTCTCATAAATTCAGCCACAAATCTTTGGCATCCTATAGTGAGCATTTTGATTAAACCTCGGTCTTTTTACGACGACATTTTGTAAGTAATGTTGAAAACGCATGTTTGTGGCAGCCCTTTGAACAAAAATCAAAAACCTCTCAAACAGAACGACGGATTCCTACGAGATTTTTCATTGATGACCCAAATAGAGTGATTATACGGGTCCACGATTATTTCAAAATTTTCAGTGTATGGACATTTTAAACAAATTATATTCATCGAACACAATAAGAAAGCTTTGTTGTAGTTTTGTTATCAATTAAATGACTAACAAGAAGCCCAGCTATTGCAAGGAAAAATCGACCGTACCGCCTACGTCCGAACTTCCTAAGCCCAGCGTCCGAATTGAAGTCACGGAGAGAAAGCGATTTGTCAGAGGTGAGACAGTTCCATGCACGATGTGCTAACGAAACACAGTCTCGGAAGCTACAATGAACGCTAATAAAACAGACATCGCACGTGGTCATCTCGCCAGGTGATATAAACAGCTACAGAGTAAAGCCCAAATTCCATTATGGGGTGTTTACACGATCCAGCATTCATCCAACTAGCTGGAAGTTCTATGATAATTAGGAGGACGGGCGGGTTTTAACCACAGATTTACATATTAATGATATTGGTGATAGGCATATTGGAAAGCCTATATAACACGTATAGGCCTATCAGCTGTAAGCTAAGCCTAGGCCCGCCTACGCCTACGCAAATCATGAAAGTCCGCGACATAAATCATGTCGTCGACTTTCATGATTTTTGTCCGCGACAAAGTCCGCGGACTTTGTCGCAGACTTGTCACAGACTTTGTCGCAAACATCTCGACATGTCGAGATGGTTTGTGTCCGCGATTTCTGTGATTTGTGTCTACGACTTTCCCCGCGGGGAAGTTTCGGTTAAAGTCGGCATAATTTGGGCTAAAATGAACAAGGAAAATATCAGACCCAGGTTTTGAAATATTTCTCGCAATAAAACGCCTTGCTCGGGAAGACACGCTACAGCCTATAAGTTCCTGTTGCAGTACTAACCTTCAAGGTCATTCAAGGTGAATGATTTTCATGTTATTTGAAAGCCAATATGCGATTTCCTATTAGTGACCAATAGCAACTTAGGCCCTATCTTGCACTGTTTAGCCGCAATAGCGCGTAACCGGCTTCAAGGTCATCCAAGGTCAATGATTTCTATCTAATGTGTTAGGGCGTATGCCACTTCCTATTAGTGATTAATAATAACCTAGACCGTATCTCTCAACGTTTCCGAGATACGGCCACTTATAGCTTTAAACATTTCATTTACAATTGCGGTCAAACCGCTGCAGATGGACACATGGTTACTACTGACAACCGTTCTATCTGATGGTACCATTGCAGACCCCCTATACGACTTACCGTTTAGCCACAATACCGCACGATTGGCATTGCATAGTGCGCTATGACTCTTCAAGGTCATCCAAGGTCAATGATTTTCATCTAATTTGACACGGCGTATCTGACTTCCTATTAGTGATTATTAGTAACATACGCCTTATTTTCTCACCGTTTCCGTGATGTAACCAGTTTTCCGTTGGAAACGCACATTTTTCCTGCTCCCGTCTATTCAATCCCCCAATTTGAAAATGTTCCCTTGGAGTAGATGGTTGAAATTTTGCATGCCCGAGTTTAATACCCATGGCTAATTATTCGTGTAAAAAATTTCCCCTGCGCCCTACCGGTTAGCCGCAATACATCCGTTACAGACGGACAGACGGACGGACAACAACTCATGCCAATTGCTCGACCTTTACCAAAGTACGGTCGGCTAAAAAGCAAAAAAAAGTCTGCGGTGGCCTGCACGCTAATCTCACTAACGGGACGTAGGTTATAAAACGCAGAGTGTAAGGCCAGCTGCTGCTGCTGCGCCTCAGCTGCTGTATCATCCTTCATCAGTGGAATTTTCGTTAACGAAAACGAAAACTGCCAATAACGAAAAAATAACGAATTCATCAATAATTGTAACTGAAGCTAAATAATAAGTCAAAACAAAAATCACACTGTCCTCGACCCGTCGCTATACTGCCTGCACTGCTTGCTAAGACGTTCACAGTTAACACCAAGCGACCCCGAAGTCTGGCGTGCTCAACTGCTTTTTGAGGAAAATCATTGCAGATTTTGTACAGTGTGCTGTAAACCTCTCCAGTCAATGTTATGTAACTTCAGTAATAAATTTTGTCGAAATTTAAAATTTAAACAGTTGTTTATATGCTGATAACTTGAGCTTTTTTCTAGCAGTCTTGTACTTATGTTTTGGCGAAAAATATTAAGCATATTTGCAGGAACAAATCACTTCCGCTGCTATCCAGTAGTTTGTTACTGAATGAATAAATAAATGAATGAAATATCTTTATTGTGCGTTCAAGCTATTAGCAAAATACTACCAAATGTCAAAAAATGTGTGACCAATAGTAATAGCAGCGAAGATATTGAACAACCTAGAGTCGGAGTCGGAGTCGGTAGCAGACTTCAGTGCAACGCCTCCGTTACGTGATTGTTCAGTCTCCCAGTCACGTGTGTCGGCCACGCCCACTCCTCCTGCTGCTGTATCAAACTTCTCGCCGTCTGCTGCTGTAGCTGGTACGTGATGGAAGAGTGAAGTTTCACCACCGCCACTGCCGCCAGTCGGGGCAACTATTTCCGTTTCCGGCGAGCGTTCGACAGCGCCATGCAGCGAGCGCGCGAAGGGCGAGCGTGAGAGGTACTCGACGAGTGGCGACGTCGGTCCATAGACAGCGTCGTCACTACTGCTCACTGATGACGTGGTGGAAGAACATCCGGCCGACGCTGACTGGTCGTAGTCGGGAGGCAGTCGACTTCGCTCTTCAGAGTCCTCGACGTTCTGTGACGCAGTAGTCCAGTCACTGCCACCTTGCTGGTAACTGCTAATACCGGCAGCTGACACGATGTGGATTGGCCTACTGCTGTCCACAGACGACGAAGCGTCGCTAAGCGTTATCGTAGCTTCGACCTTAGAGTGTCCAGCTGCCTCGGCGCTATTGCATGACGTCAGTTCCGGCGGTGCAGTGGAATCATTTCCGGTTGTTGCGGAGGCGCCGTTGTGAAAAGCTGTCGACTGCTGTGGGATCGAGTCTGACTGGTGAACAGCTGTCGTTGCTGGCTGAGATATTGACGACGACGACGCACAAGTTGTGTTTAACGCCGCGCTGCTGCTGCTGTTTGCTACGTCGTCGTTCGTAAACAAGACTTTGCTGGCGGGAACGCTTGCGTCAGACACGTCTTGATCTGGCTGACGAACGGCGCCAGCTTGAGCGGCGTCTTCAGCATTCAGCTTCTCACGGCTCGTGGCGGCGCCCGGCCCTCCAGCTACCGCATCCTCCTGTCCTACGCCGGCCGCCGACCGCTCTACGCTGCCTGGCAGATCTATTTTAGTCACGTCGGCGGC
>Ga0056128_1001321_pt1 | contig 27265 bp, 15 predicted proteins | sample WorMetLIZISLAND2_FD_71113 | JGI IMG/M metagenome (GOLD analysis project Ga0056128, IMG submission 71113) | Marine gutless worms symbiont microbial communities from Max Planck institute for Marine Microbiology, Germany - Olavius geniculatus... ... | reverse complement strand
GATGATCAGGAGGTGGAATTTCCGATTGTGGCATTGGAACGATTGGATGAAATGATCAGCTAGGGGGCTTGCCCCCTGACTCCCTGACCAGTTGGGGGCTCTGCCCCCAGACCCTCGTTATAGGCCCGCACTACCGCGCTTGTTATGGGGCCGTGTCCCCAGATATTGTGGGCTGGAACAGCCACTGTTATCAAGAGAATTTGCAGGCTTACCGTAGTTATGGATAGGCGTATCCATGCATCCATAGACATTATGTTGCGCGCATCTGCTAATGAAACCGAAATTTTTATGCTTTGTTTCTCTATAATATTTCTCTCTCTGTCGGTTTTAATTACTCTTTATTTTCTCATCTATTTATGCTATCAAGTCAAATGAATAATAATGATAGTAGAAAGTACAAATCAAGTGTGTTTTTAAAAGTGTCCACTCCAAACTACATGTAGGCTCAAATACCTGTAGGCATATATGAATGCAAAACCCGCGTCTTGAAAAACAAGGATCGCAGCTGTTGCTGGGGTGGGCCAACCGTACCGCCTATATCCAAAAGCCAGCGTCCGACTTCAGTCGCAGAAAGAAAGCGATTTCCCAGAGTGACTGCAGTCCCATACACGCTACAGTGACGCTGCTATATCGAACGCTATAATCAACGTTAAAATACGATACGGTAATTCTTCATACGTATAGGTGATGGATCCAGGCAGCAACTTTGCATTCAAAATTGCGGCCAAACCGCTGCAGATAGACAATTTGCTGAATTGACCAATAAAGAAGCAGTGATGCATTATACAGTTGGCACCGTTTAACGGCATCGGTGGCCTACGTAACTACGTTCACGTATGCATCAATCAATGACCAATAGGCTTGCCCTGCTTGTCCATTGGCCAGTTCATCAAAAACTATACCGTGCCAGTTCAGTTCAGTCCAATTCAGTTCAGTTACGTCGCTCTGTACACGCCTTATCCACATAATTATATTGATATGTAAGCTTTTAACATTAAATGTAGGGCTGCGAAAACTAACGATTAATTAATCGATTAATCGTTAAAAAAATTGTTCGATTAATTTTTTTTTAATCGATTAAAATTCGATTAAATTTTGAACATGCGTACCTGCGACATCTGTCCCATGCGAACGCCTGTTTAGCTTATCAGGCTACATTGTGAACAAAACACGTGCTGCTCTTTTGCCCAAAAACGTGACATCACTTGTTTGTCTGCGTGATTGACTGAAAGCCTGAAATGCGTGTTAACTGACTGCATAGTGTACAAGTAGGCCTATACGTTTCCAACTTTTATGAACGATAACAAGTACACCTGCGTTTTGCAGTTTTCATGGTTTTTTGCATTAACTACAAAATTGAAAAATTGTTCGAAATTAATCAATTAATCGCGATTAATCGATTAAAAATTTTTTAATCAGTACCAGCCCTACTTTTTATTAGTCGTTTATAGCTCACACTGTTGGAAGTATTCTTATAGGAAATGTCTATCACAACAGTGATATGGAATGGTGGATAATAACATTTTGTTATCAGTATTTATGTTTAATTTGCTGTTGGGAACTTGATACGGTCTGAATATATTTTGCAATCACAAACTGTAATAGCAGTAGGTTTGTCGTGATATACTGGAAACGTGTAAAAAAAATTCTTGGCTTTTTTGGCCCACCTTGTACATCACATTGGTAACAGAAACAGTGGAAGAACACCATTTATTGCAAGGCTATTTTTAGTCCGAAAGCCAGTAATTGGTTTTGTTGACCTCCAGGGAGGGGGTTCCGCAGCTACATACCATTATCTTTATTACAGCGTGTAATAAAGTGCTTTTGGAGCATAAGCGAGAAAAAGCAGTTTATGTCATCAAGTTTGTGCTGTTTTCAGGTACTCATTCCTTACTTATTTATCATACTCAATATAAACAAACCGAAAGTGAAGGCTGTTTTCCGTCAAGTTGTTGCTGTAAAATGACTTTTCTGTTGCATATTAGTAATAGTTATTAGTGTATGGTTCCTTTATTGATTGTTTCAGACAATGTCTGACGAAAAACTAGTTCAGTTTAAGTGGATGTCTTCTAGTACAGCGTTTTCTCGTGACTCTGACCTGATAATCCGGGTCCACATGTATTCCCATCTCTGTATCTGCTGAATATGTTGTTGCTATGTTTAATCTGTGACCTTAGCAGCTGTTGCTATGCAGAAATTGCCTAGCTCTTTCTATTTGCAATTGATTGTGTAGATAGTGCAGTTTCTGCATGTTTTTTTAGTTTTCTTTTGTGGTAGGCTTTATTCCAGTCAATAAGACATTAGCTACATACACAACATTGCAAACCTTGTAACAAGGATAGTCTCCTGGCTATAGCACGGTTGCCAGAATAAAAATATGACCGCTACAGTGCCTAAGTGGCAAGAAAGTTTTGATTATAATATTTTGCCTGTGTATATGTACTGAATAGAATGTTGCTATGTTCAGTCTGCATCCTTGGCAGCTGTTGCTATGCAGAAATTACAAAAATCTGATTTTTTTTGCAGTTGATAATGTAGAACTGGCTGCAAATTTTTATCATTTATACATTTATTATTTCTGTTATTTCTATAAGATGTTGCTAAAGGCTATAAGTATCATAGCAACAGGAAGCCACCCATACAGAGAAATTGTGAAACTATTCTTTGTCAGTGTAATGACACCAGAGCAAAGTAAAAATTTACATAAAATTAAGTCATTTTGCAATCAAGTTTTGTGGGGCATCATTTTAAGGACATTTTGCACCATGCTAAACATTTTGTAACGTTTTGGCTCATTAAGATTAGTTAAAAAGTGGCATTATGTTATAAACACTTCATTACTTGGTAACCACAGTGCCCATAGTAATGGCTGCTAGGCAAAACTATAACCACTGATGTTACTTCATATTGTAACTAAGGTTTGGATCAGGTCTTGTGCTTGCAAAATCTCTCTCCATAGCAACCGTTGCTATGTGAAAAATACATTGTTGGATTTCCTGTATTTAACAATGTATGACCAGCTTATTTTAGCCATGGTATTTAACACATTTAAACATTTATTATCTCTGCTATAGGCACACTAAGCTTGTTGCTAAGGGCTTTTGGTTGTCATAGCAACAGAAGCTCACCGAGGGTTGAGAAAATTTTTACCCCATTATTTTTCAAAATGATTTTACTAAAGCTAACTAAAAATGCAAAAAAAATCAATTTTAACAAGCACATGCTCTTTTGGTAATGTTGTACGTACACAATCTGACTTTTTGTCAATGGTATAACTATACCTCATGTTTAACAACTTGTTACAGCCAAAAGCTCCAACACTGAGCTGCAGCTCTTGGCTTATTTTGTTCCTTACTATACCCTCTTTCAAACCAACACAAGCTGCAATCCCCCCTGGGGGGTCAACAGGGTCTATAACTAGGGACCAACTTAATTCACGATTTTCCGTGAAATTGACCTTCTTCCGTGAAAAACGCTAATTTCCGTGAAATCAGTAATTTTTTCGTGAATTTTAGCGCTTTTAGTTTAATTTATGACAATTCCAGAGTTTTATCAGCAGCTTTTGTACGGATGTTGCTGTTTGCTACGTGTCGCACTTCAGCACTAAGTGGTTGACATTGACTGTCTTGAGTCTTGACTTAGTGTAGTAAATATTCGTTGTTCTGAAATTTCTTCGTTTGCAATAGCGCAGCACCTCGAAATAACGTCTGTGTGGCCCGTGAATTTCCGAAACCCTTTCCGTGAATTTTCCATGAAATTTGACACATTTTAAAAATTCTGCCGTGAAATCATGCATTTTTTTCCGTGAATTTGGTTGGTCCCTACCGACCATGTGACGTAATCAAAACTTCTTTGGAGAACTTCTTATCTTAGCACGTCCACGAGAAACGCATTTTACACACCGCTTGGTTTTTAAAGTTAACCAAACATCAATTTCCTTTACTTACTCATTGTTGATTTTACCGCAGCATTACGCAAATAACCTATGACGCCACATATGACATCTAAGCTAAGTGTCAACACTGCGTACTTTCGTTTTATTACACAGCTTTCTCCGTGTAGGACAAGGTTAGTGCTTTCCTATATATTTGCCTAAATTCTTCCTAAGAAGTTTCCAAAGAAGTTTCGAAAATTGTGCACCCTTTCTCAAAATCTTCTTCGAAAGATCTTTTCAACTTTTTCCAAAGACTTTTTTCAAAGAAATTTTGACAATCCGCATACTTTCTTTGGAAAAGAAGTCTTCCAAAGATGTTCCTAAGAAGTTTCGAAAATTTGGCTCTTGGACTGATTTGTGCCAAGTCCGTCTCCAGTGTTGCTTTTGGCTGTTTTCCGGATGTTGCCAGATATTGACAAATTTCAGCACTGCTGTGCTGCACACGTACTGTTTACAGCTAAATGCAATGAAATTTGCTTGGTTTGTTGTCGTCTGTATAGTTTGACAGGGTGACATATCCTCATTTGTAGTATACTGAACTTATGCTCATGCTATTAGATGATTTCAGTAAATGACCATTATACTTTTTTGCTTGTATGCATTTCAGTTATTAGTGTCAGAAAAGGTGTTAAACACTGATATTTGTCTTTTTACAGTATGTCGTACCAGTCTTAGCATAGCTCACATCGCTACACTGATTTCAGCGTTTTGGAACTTTTACACAATTTTTGGCTGGTATTATCTCTGTATTTTTCAGCTTGTGGGGTGTTTGCAGATCTGAGGTGATCAGTAGTCAGTTTTCCGTGGAAAATTTTTGTCAAATTTATTCCACGGGTCAGTTCGCAAAATTCTGTGGCTCATCACGGCAAAATTGTCCAAATTCCGTTTCTTACCATGGCCTTCCATTTGTGTGTAAACTAAGCTTTTTCTGTCAAAAAACTTCACTTTTTGGAGGCTGGTTATGCTAGCAACACACAAAGAAAGTTATTTTTTTTCTTTTCAAAAGTGCAATTTGTCAATTCGTCTCATTGTGTTTATTTACAATTGTGCCATATTATGATGGTAATTATTAGTAGGGATGCAGTTTTAGGCAGTTTAGTTTGATTTTTCTCTGTGATATAGTTAGTCTAATTATGTTATCAAGCCTTCGTTCGTACTAATCATCGGTCATTTCTCAAAATTCCGTGGCAGTATCAAAATTTCGCGGAAAAGGGCAAATTCCGCTGCTCAGCTCGAAATTCTGCAGCCTGCGGAAAACTGTGGCCCATAATGATCGCTGATCGGTATTGTAGATTGCGGCGTGTTTCTGACAGAGCAGAGTTGGTTGGTATGTCTGAGCACAGATCAACATGAAGGATGCTCGGTATGCCAAGTACCTGGAGGGCATTGTGGCAAACAAGGACCTGGTGGCATTCATCTGTGAGGAAGCGGAGGATGTCAAGAAGTTCATGAATCAGATGCACGACATGAAACTGATCGTTAACATCTTCCACGTTGTACAGGAGCACTCCTCGACATTTCAGCCTCTGCACAGCATCGAACGATACAAGTATGTGCAAACTTTATCATTGTGGTGCTATTCGAGCTTGTTCTAGTGAATGGCTAGTTTCAATCAACATTTGACTTGATTACCACTGGGATTATAATGTGATAGATAGTGGGTGACTGTAAAATCTGTGGCCACAATGTGTCCATTTGTTGGTTCCATTATGGCAGGCGCGAGTGACACTGATTTTGGTGCAGCAGTCAGGCAATGTTGAAAGTTGTTTTTTAAGCTGTCAACCTTTTTAACAGCTGAGGACTGGAGTTTCTTTCTGGCTCTCATGGCTATGGCCTAGGCATCTGTCCATCCGTCTGTCACACTCTGCAGCCCTATCAGAACGGTGCAAGCTAGGATCACGAAATCTCCAAGGACTCTAGTTTTTTTGCGACAAAATTTTGAGCCTCTAGGTGAGGTGGTTCTCCTTGAACAAGGGAGTGAAAGAGGAGTACCTCTTAGAAAGTGGTTATTTTACAGCTATTGGCTGAATGTAGCATGAACACAGTTGCAGATAGATAGACATGCTGCTTATTATAACAACTAGTGACTAGATTTTTTTAGTGGCGTCAACATAGCTGACCTTGAATGGCCTTGAATCTCCAAAATAAAGGCTGGGGCGTTTAGTTTTTTTTTGCAATTTCTGACTGCGGCCCACAATTCAAGAGTGAATTTCACTGAAATTACTAAAGAAGATCCGGAAAGCCTGCATACAAAATTTTTAGCATTAAACATGCATTTTAACCATCTGAGTGTTGATGTTTTAGGTTCAAGGAGTCTCCCATATGGAGACCTTAAATTTGGGTACTCATTCAAGATGTATTATTATTTTATTCCACGCTGTACATTGATTGCCCAGATGGCAGGTCCTATGCTGTTGCATGTCATGTTAGCTTTATTCAAATTACTTGTTTTCTGTTAATATGAGTTTTAGTTAGTTTCAGCTTTTCCTGTCAGAAAATATGCTTTATATTTTGCAAACAAACCGGAAGTAACTTTGAAAATAGGCTAATAACGCAAAAAGAAACAATAAATACTTTTGATTGTAACTAATCTAATGTATGCTGCATGCACATTTACCGCTGATATCGAAACACTACTACTACTTGTTTCTGTGGCAACCAAAGTGACCGTGGTATACTTCGACTAACATCACCTAATTGCCAGATTTCGAAAAACCCCTGTTAGCTGCAAGGATCTCGGTGATGTTTGTTGTACAAGCCGAGTTATAGCCTATTTTGTCTCAAATTTCATTGCCATGGCAACGAGGGCCAGTTGGACATAAATATAAATGGCACTGTTAAATTGGATAACCATGACGAACCCACTCTAGAACCAAATCAGAAGTGGATCGGATAATCGTTTGCTGATATATGGTCATTTGAAGTTCTTTCACAAAGGCTTTTCCAGGAACGGTGGTCAGTCGGTTGGTGGGTTGGTCGGTCGTAAATATTGCACTGATATTACATACTCCTTTTTGTTACATTAGGAACTTAACATGCATGGAGTAAAAAATTGCCGATGCAAGTAGCAGTATACGTCATCATACGTCGCTGTGTGCATGTGCATGTGCAGGAAATATGGCTTCGTTAGCTACGTGCGTGAGCTGTTCACATGTCCCGAGCCTGTGCTCAGATATCTGTGCAAGATGAACAATGTGCATCAGGTGCCGGTTGGAACAAGCTACACGAAGGCCAGAGTGGAAGCATTCACCAAGGACTGTCCCGAGATCAAACTCTTCTTCACTGATGATGATCGGGTAATAATTACAGCTTGCCACTGATTAATTTTTTACTCGCATTTATAGAGCAAGTTTTATGTTATTTGCATCCAAATCACAGTTTCACCCTATTTTCTCTATTAATTCGGACACTTTAATAATTTGATCACCTAAATTTTAAGAAAAGGTAATAAATTTTTTGCTCATCAATCCAAACATTTGATTCTAATAATTTGATAATGTCAAGTCCGGATTATACTCTAACTGTACATGCCTTTGGATTCGGAGAAGGGAAAGGATTGGGAAGGGTTACTTGTCAGTTTTTTGACCTCATAGATATGGTGTACATGTATTTGGTGATTATTTTCATGGTCTCTGGTGACAGTTGTCTGTTGTGCTTTGTGTAGTATTCATTGAAGACCTCAGCTTATAGCAAGGAGACAGTGTCACTTCGATCATCAGTTCGGTAGGCTGTCAGCTCTTCAACACAACCACCGACATTTCTCTGTATTTTATAATCCATTTAGGATGTATTTTTGATTGTTTTGAATTTTTTATCAGTTAGTATTATATTTGTGTTCGTGTGACTGTGTGTGTTATACGTCATTTTATTATTGTAATTTAGGTTTTTTGTGTTGGTTTGTTAGATTTATTGCTGTTTTTTGTCAGTAGAAGTAAGTACATGTAATTGCCTGGAGTGACGCATTCCTGAAATGACCTGCGATGTGTTGCGTGTGCTCTAAAACTCTGCTTACTCACTCGCTCGATTTTTAATTAAAATATCATTTAGACCTAGTTTTAGCATTGCTGCTAAGCGCTGCTGTGAGGTATTGTTACAGACCTTATGCAAAACTTTGTTTGTTGTTTATAATCTTAAATTTTTATGCTTAGTTTGGTAGTAGTTAGTGTCCCAAACTTGGTGCTGTTGATCTGAGCCGCCCCTATGTTGTCAGTTCTGCTTGTTATCAGTTTGTTGGCATGTGGCTGTGAGCAGGGATGCAAGGCTGTTGGCTGTCTCAAAGGATGAATCCCGAGAGAAGGAACTTCAGACTCAGATGCAGGTATTCAGTTAGTGTACTACTTCTTTGTAACTTGATCAGACCTATCTATTACCTTAAATTGTAAGGCTTTGTCAGTTGCGAAATATTAGAACTTAGTGGAAGGAATTTTGCCATGGTTTGCTTGATCAGTCAAAGCAGAAGAGTAGATGTTAAAGATTGTGGGTCATGGTCAAGATCACATACGTTACAAAGTTGTAAAGTGCTGATTTGGAGGCCAGGGATTTAAGTTTATATTATAGAGGCTCACACTTTGTATATAATTGTGTGTCCAATGCAAGAAACATGTTGTCTTAACTATCTACTGCCACCAAAGCGAGTCATTACTGCAAAACTTAGAAACACAGGACTTTTTGAAAATATTATAGCTAGCACAAAGAGATTTTTTTACTTTGTTTATTCCATCTTCAATAAAAAAATTTACAGTAGGCCTATATAGTATTTTATATTCGTGTATTTTATATGTCGATCGGTTTATATGTTCTATCGTGCCTGCGATGGTATTTTGTACTTATTCCAGCCATTTGGCTGCAATAACAGTAAACTCGTGTTTTTACACGATTGATTCACCAAGCATGTGTTCTGTATGGATGCTGTAGTTGGTGCAGAAGGCTTTGGCTGCGAAAGAGAAGGAACTGAGTGACTTGCAGGCGAAGATCCAAGAACTGGGACGGAAGGAAAATGACCTGCGTAATGAGAAGGTTAGCGATAATTGCGTTTTCACACACCTCATGAATACATTGGAATGTATGGCAAAAGTAGCAGTCGCAGTGGCACAACAGTAGTAGACATAGCAATGGCTGGTAGTAAGTAACAAAGTCATTTGTACTGGTTAGTCATATGAGACTAAGGATTGAGAAAAAATTCTTCCTGTTGCCAGAGGTTTAACACTCTGACAAAATTTGAAGTTCTTATTTGTGGCTAGCCGTGTGGACTGACAATAATAGTAATACCAGTGCTAATGTTTATAGTGCTGTCATCATGGCACACCCATTACGAGAACTCACTCAGTTCATTTGACTGAATGTAGAACGAGTGCCAGGTGGCTGCCGACCTTTGGACCAAGCCGATGATCAGCTTCAGCCAATAGATCCGCCAGTAGGCAGCTACAGAAACTACATTCACCATTGCTATTTATTATTATTCTGCTAGACAACTGATACTCATTTTGCCATTCCACGGAGGGTAGAAGGCTGAGTCGACCTAGCTGGCTGGCTTCGTACTGAGATGGTTTGCCTGCCCGTAGACAGTCACCCATCCAAGTACTAACTGTGCATAGTGTGCATTAGCCATGTGGATGTGTCACGTTTTTGTACAAGTACGTTAGTGCAGACACGACTGTTTTATTACCTCCGCCAACAAGGTAATGTTTTTGCCAGTTTTTGTTTGTTTGTCTGTTTGTTTATTTGTCTGTCTGTGTGTCACACAGATAACTCAAAAAGTTATGGACGGATCTTTCTGAAATTTTGAGTGTATGTCAGGCATGGCATAAACTACAAGTGTTTAAATTTTGGGGGTGATCCAGCAGGAATCCTGGATTCTGCTTCACTTTGAAATTTTTGTTACATTGCGTTAAAGGGGGCATAAGGGAACCGCTGGCAAAGCGAAGATGGTGATGCCACCTGGCGAATAGCTTTGCCTTGGCGGAGGTACCTGCGGGCTACGACTGCTTTTCTAGTTTGATAATATGTTTTATTGTACACGTAATAGTAATTTTTGCTAGTGAAAGAGTCAGCAAATTACAGCAGAAAATGTCACTATGACGTTCATGTTTTGCTGATGCAGAAACGACTGACAGACAAAAAGGCTGAGAGAGCTACACTCATGAACAAGATTGACGTGAAGAAAAACAGGTCTTTTTTACATTTATTTGGCATAGGTTCTGTTTAGGGCTGGCTATTGATTCTTAGCTGACTTTTCTACCTTTTAACTAATCTAGTAACTGGCTGTCTGTTGTGAACCAATCAGAGGTTCTTGGGCTGCCAAGCCAAGGACTTTGGTTCTGTGTTCAATAAATTTTTGTATCAAGGCCTAACATGACTGCTGTTAGTTTAAGCTTAAAAAGACTTTAATTCTCAGTGCATTCATTATCAGCTTAACTTTGGTAACCCGAGAACCTTGGAGAAGAGGAGCCGTGCTTAGGTGTCAGTTTGTTCTGATGAGCTTCTGTGTAATGTTACGCAAAATGTCATGAAATAAAAGTAAAAAGAATTATTTCTTTCTCCACCGTTCCTGCTTTCTTGCCAGACTGCAACTGGAAGCGTGGAAATTTGTTGGCATTTATGGTGTGAGCTGGTGCATGGAACGTATATACTGGTGGTGATAGGATATGAAGAATGGCGGTCGAGGCCTTCAACATTGCAGCTGCACACGGCTGATGATGTAAGGGCCATGCTTGTTGTTTACACCTGCGCATGGATGCATGTATTCCCATAATGTATGCCGGTGGTGGTGCTGATAGGATTGCGCGGATGGAAGCCGAAGCTATTGACATTGCAGCTGAAGAACGACGTGCTAGTGAACGCATTCGACAGATCGACTCGCAGAAGACAAAACAACTTCAGGAACTTGCCAACCGCTTAAAGGTGCTATTCGTGTATTGTTAGCATTCATATAATGTATGTATTGAGTCTGATAAAACTGTTGTTCTCGTGTGCTGCAGGCTTATTACTGAAGAGTTATTTTGCTCAGTATTGCCTCACTTGTTTCCCATATGATATAGTTGATTTTTAGGCCCAGCCTCTAAAAGTTTTGCATTAAAATTTCCTGGTCAAATTGAAAATCAGTCGGGATTTATCTGACTTAGATTTACCTGTGAAGTGTTGATATGATGTTTGTTGGCTGAGCCTTTGTGTCAAGACTGGTTTAGCTTGGCTGCTCAGTGATTGGTTCTGGGATAAGGTTTTTTTGTTCTGAAACACTGGCCTGAAGGGATTTCCTGTGACCCACCTAAGCGCATGATGAGTGTAGAAATGTATCATAGTTAGCTGCATAGAACTGAGTTGTGAGACTGTTTGCTGTTTTACTGGTAGCAATACACTGACATGAGTACAAGGAAGATACGTCAAGCTGTCAAGCACGCAGCGGTCCAGCAAGACGTGGCAAGTTATGAGGGTGAGCTACGTGAGAAAGAGACCAGTCTTCAGAATCTACGGGTATTGTATATCAGCAATTTTCTCGATCTGTTGGTTAACTGATTCGCTGCTTAACCACCAGTTTACATTTATTTGTTGCTTTGTGATGACAGCTGTTGTTGGACAATTCAATTACATGTTTATGTTAAACAGATGACTCACTCATGCAGGCAAAGACATCATAAATATTAATAAGCTAAGTTGACCCGTTGATTATGGACCTGAAACCAGCTGTTGAACGTTTAGTGCTTCAGGCTGCATGACATTCAGCATGTAAACAGCTTGCTCTAACAGTTCACATTTTGGTGGTGATTGGCCCAACATGGAGTATGTTTTCACTGAGCACGTAATGCGGTCTGTCTCAGATAACTTTTAAATTTTTTAGCCTCTTTTTATAAGAGTTTAGTTTGGACTGTTGGCTGCTATGTACTATGTAGTGTTGTTAGCGCTCAGCCTTAGCCTTGATGTCTTGCTCTTGCCCTTGTCAATCTCTACGAAATCCAGACTTGATCATAACATTGTATCTGATGCCTGTTAACACCATACCATGTAGTAGTAGTAGTAGTAGTAGTAGTAAGTACTCTCTCGTATTTCCGGTCGGGGGGAAGAAGGAGACAGGTCACTGCTCCAATCCATTCCAGGAAGTTCCAGAGGTGTGAATCAGCTGTGAAGCTGCCTCCTGGCCAAGTGTCCGTTGTGGCCTGGATGTGAGCTGGACAGTAGAACGCAAGATGTTTCACCGTCTCGTCGGCATCATTACAATGTGGACAGGTGGCCGAGTCCCGGTGCCCGACACAGTGCACATAAGCTGCTACCAATTAAGATTGACCAGAACGTACTTTCGCCACTGTGACACACCTCTTCCTGGGCCAGTGACATTTCTAGTGCTGGTTGTCGTAGTTGTTGTAGTAGTAGTAATGAGTCATGGCGGTTGATTTGTTTGCATTGTTCAGATTGAGTTGAAGCAAGCTGAGGATGAGAAGAATGCTGCCAAGCAGCGTGCCATGAAGCTGCTGGAAGAGGCGAAGAAGTTGGCTGGACTCAAGGAAACCGACACAAAATTACCTCCCACCCTGCAGCATGTACGTTGTTGCGTCGTCTTGTATCAGGCTTCCCACTGGTCCTGTAATGTCCTTAAATTCCTGAATGTGGAGTTTTTATTAACAAGGAGCCAAAAAGTTCTGAAATTGGACCGACAGGTGCTGAAAAAGTCAAAATTTGGCTAGTTCTTCTCTGACGCAAAAACCAAGTAGTTAAATCATCATTTTTAGTGTAAATTCTTTTGAGTTGCATTAGAATTACTGACATATTTCACTTAGTTAATTATTTACTTATACTATGAAGTATTATGCTATTTATCAACAAGGATAAGAACTCTAGTTCTGCTTCTGCTGAAGTCGTATTTGACTAATGGACTAGATCATGAAATAGCTACTGAAAAGGTCGTGAAAAATCCTGATTTCTGATTATGCCATTTGAATGTGTATATATTGCCGCTAATGTTGGAGGTTTGAATGTTCTGATTGTTTGAACGCCCAATATTTTTTGTGGTTAAAGAACAAGAAAAAGATGTGTATAATGTATATGCTGGTATCTGTTGCATGTCAACTCATTCCCTTTGTAGTGATATTAGCTAACGAGGGTTAAACCTAAAATAGCTATCATGCAGTCCAAGTTCCCTGGATGGCTGGCTTTGTAACAGTCAGCACATTTGACCAACTTGGTCAGTATGCCAACATTCTTGATAGCAAAGCCTACTGTTATGTAGACTCGCTGTTTTTTCCTCAGCATACTGTTAACTATTTGCGTATCATTGTAGGGATCTTCCATTTCACAAGTACTGTTTATTCATTTATCAGTTGCTGTTCTCGCCATTGTCATCATCATATACTCGTTTAATGTGAAGTTGACAGACACGACTTTCAACAGCGCAAGCACAAGATACATTTAGAACTATGCAAACGAAAACCATCTAGTTTGTCTGAAAGCTAAAAAATGACTAAAATTTTAACAGAACTCTGTGTGCTGCTTTCAATCACTCACTGGTATTGGTGTAATGTTGTCAGGTGTTTGCGGGGATGCCTGAGACGTTGGATGAGCTGGATGAAGCAATCCACGCACTGCAGACTCGCATTGACTGTCTGACGGCTGTCGACAATTCCGTGAGTTCGTCATACGTTCATTGCTTCTTGTTGACACTTGTATGCACTGTTGCTACTTGTCTGTCAGGAAGGGTACTTGGTCTGCATAAAACATATGGTAGCAATTGCAACGTAGCTTAAACTGGCAGGGCAAATAGTTGCAATATTCCGACACACGCTGCAAATTTCTAATGGAATTCCGGCAGTAACTTAACAAATTTCTGACAGCCGAGATTATATATGCTGATAATTCTAATTTTGCCCCTAAATTTTCTCAAAGTGCGAGCTTTTAGCTCCAAATTTTTGCATTTTTGGACAATAGTTTTTTGACAAGATTTTTAGATGGCTCAAAATTTAGGGTGGCATTACTGCCCCCTGGCCACGAAGCTACTGGATGGGATGTGATTAGTATCTTTTACTGTCATTGTGACTTGGTGGTGTAATGTTTAGGATGTGAGATTTGCAATCAAAAGGTTGCAGGTTTGACTCTTCTAATTTGCACGTTACTACATGTAGTCTCAGCAAGGCCTTAACAACTGGTAATGGCTGATGGTTGGTGATACTATGCACCGGTACTATTTCCTTTATTGTTGCATAGTCTGCTGGAATCATAGCATTTCCCTTTGTGGTCTCTACTGATGGCACATTTTCAAAGTATACTGTGAATATAAAGTTTAATGTACTGATTTAATTATTTGACACCTTGCTGTGTCAAAATTTTCCGTATAGTTACCTGTAGTTGGCGCAGATGTTTTATAGGTAGCTTCAGTCAGCAACCTGTGATATCAGCGTGATGACTGCATTAACTAACAGCAGGTTTCTCATTCTTTTCATTAGCTGACCGCCAGTTTACTTTCTTTCAGTGTTGTCCGATAACAACTTCTGCTACTAATAACAACAGTCATGTGAACAGTTTCTCAGTGCAGCCACAGACGTCGTGTATATTAATTAGCTAGTTTAACCAACTGGTTAAGAACCAAAGACCGGTCTTTGTTTTTTTTTTGCGGAAAGTGTTGTACTGTGAAGTACCAGGATACAGGAGAGGGCCACGTTGACTACATACGAACTGGAGGAGCACAGTCGGCAAAGACCTACGAGATGGGGGTTCACCTGGAAGGAAGTGGAGGTGGGCTCTTGGCAGACACGGATGGCATCGTAGTGTTCGCCTTGCGTCTCTGTGGATGCATGATGGATTGAGGTCAAGGTGAAACGGGCTTCATTGTTGCTTGCAGGTGGTCGCCGACTATGAGGCACGTCGGCGCAGAATTGATCAGCTGGAGGCGGACGTGGCCGGTCACACCGTGGCGTTGGATCAACATCGCACTGATACTGCCGCTGTCAAGCAGCGCTGGCTGGAACAAGTGAAGACGCTCATCGGTCGAATCAGTCGCAATTTCTCACAGTACTTTGCTGCTATGAAGTGTGCCGGCGAGGTTGATGTCAGCATCCCTGATAACCCGGTACATCACTGAATGTGTACTGTTGTACTGATTTTGCCATTTTATTGCAAATTGTAACATTATTATTACTGTCTCATTGGTGGGCATACTGAATGACATATTGGTTTTAGCACTGGTGTTGGTCTTAGTAAAGTTTGGTAAACTTAATTGATGCTGGAACTGGTTAATATTCGGGCATATAAGGAAAGGCAGATGGTTATCTTGGTATGTAACCAGCCACCCAGGACAATTCAGCCTTGACGTCCCTTTGTGGCAGATGGAGCAAGTACCAGCGAATGCTAGGGCATAAACGGGCAGTATTTTTGGTCTCTTGCAGTGTAATCTGGTGTCTGGCTGAAGGTTAAGGAAACAGAAATCAGCACCACTATATGGGGATTATCGCTCGGGAAGGACTTTTCGTTTTTTGTTAGATTTTGTTGCTTATCATGTGATGTGAATTTAACCTGCATCAGAGAACTTGATAAGCATTGAAAACAATAAGTTAACAACTTATGTCTTAAACTGAATGGTGTTGTTAAACATTTAGCATTATGTCAGCAGGTCTTCTTGCCTCAATTTGCATTTTACATTTCTATCACTGTTTATTTTGACAGTAATCTTACAATGGAATTGTCGTTAAATAAACGATAAACCGTATGTACGTTTATTAGGCATCATAGCAAAAAGCATTAGCAATGTCGGCTATTGTTATTGTATCGTCGTCTGTCACAGTCGTAAACACTGCCTTTGCAGGAAGACTATGAGAAGTATGGAGTGAGAATCCGAGTGAAGTTCCGTGACACGGAGCAACTAGCGGAGTTGACTCCATATCAGCAGAGTGGCGGCGAGCGCAGTGTGTCGACTGTGCTCTATATGATCTCGCTGCAGGAACTGACACGCTGTCCCTTCAGATGTGTCGACGAAATCAATCAGGTAGCTTAGATGCATAGGCAGCTGTGTCTTAACGTTTACTTTGTACTAGGCATATCTTAGACCATCATAATACTGAACATACTTGCTGTATCAAGAATTTTTTTCTGATGTGTTTTAAAGAGATTCACTAAATTTGTCTTGAGCATTCAGGACTGCATATTTTTGTAATATTTTATTAGATGTGCATTCTTAGGAATACTGACTGACGATAATATTCTACTTGCGCTACGCTCATTAACTACAACTGATCAGTTATGTACCAACCTGCTTCTTGCGTCAGTGCATTAAGTAATTTCATTTATTTGCTGCAAATAAAAGTTATATTTTTTCTTGTAAGTTATACCCAGGTTCATCATAAGATTGTCATAGGATTCTGTGTAAATTAGCCATCTTCTGTGGCAACCTGTTGTTTGCAGTGAAGGGTGGTTGTGTAAAACACTTGAACACTGTGTTCAACATGACTGTCCCTCACTCACTGCAATGATCAACGCTCCAAAACTGTCTGTTGACATGGTGTACATGAAGCATGTATGTCGCAGCACTGTCTGTGCGCCAGCGTGTACAGTGTACCTGTATGATGTTAGGGTATGGATCCAGTGAATGAACGCATGGTGTTTGACCTGGTGGTGAAGACAGCGTGCAATGGTCACACTTCACAGTACTTCCTACTCACACCAAAGGTTCAGTTCACACACGCGCACATTGGGTGACTTCACTTTTTGACTTAGATTTTCGCTGAGCACAAACTTTGGTCTCATTATGGTCTTAGTTCATTATTTTGTCAAAAAATGAAGTGATTTCAAAACTTCGGTTAAGTCCAGACTTAGACCAAAGTTTTGGTCCAAAGTCTAAGTCCAACAGTATAGTTTAAGTACAAGGGTCAATTCATTCCATAAATAAATTAACAAAACAGCATCATTTTTTACTTTTTTAAATATGAAAAATCTGAGATATACATTTTGCAAAGAATTTTATTTATAACATACAGACAAATTTTTTTGATGATGACATCACAATACGTCACTATTGTGACATCATCTGTTCATAGAGCACAGTCTATTTGTGTATTATTTTTTCCACCAGTAACCCATCACAAATCACAAGTGACAAACAACATACGAATGAAAAATTGTGTAAACTTAGCAAGTTAGATGTCACCTCTTTAAATGTTAAGACATTAGTGTTTTATTTTTCAACATATCATCCGAGTTTGTTCAGACATTTTGTCTTGGGTGTCAGGCTGTCAGCAGTCTTCTGAGTGCCCGACGCAAAAAAAACGATGTTGACTGCTGTCTGAGCCACTGACGAACGATTAATGGCACCTCGGTATTTGATGCAAATTTGTACCCAGCTAGCATTTTATCACACCAAACGTGTACTGTTGGCTTCGTAAAACACTTGTCTTTTTATACTGGACATATATTGGAGTGAAATGCACCAAGTGTTTTGGCCGCAAGAAATGAATAACGGCACACTGTTCATTGTGGATCAATTTCAGTGGTAGCGTCACCATATTTAATGTTTCTAAATGATGTTACAGTGATGTCATCGTGATAAAGCTCACTGGCTGTAACCGGAATTAAATTTCCTAGGAAACATGTATTTTGCATTTTTTATAATTTTTTATGATGCTGTTTTGTAACTTATTTATGGAACAACCCTCGTATATAACTACTTCAATCAAAGTTTAGCCGAACTAACCTAGCTAAAGTCGGTTGAAGAGATAGAGCAGAAGAGATAGAGTTAGCCCTTAGGGCTAAACTTTCACTGAGTCTGAATTTACTTCAACTTTTGACTTTAGCTGAGCAAAAATGTAAGCCCATTCAAACATATAGTATATTTAGAAAATAATTCTAAGTATCGAAGATAAAGGCCCTACGACTTCACAGTGACATAAGTCATTATGTAACACATTGTTTGCGTGCACCGCACAGTTAAATAAGCAAGTCCAAGCGTAACTGGTTGATTTATTTCCCATCCATTTCTAATCGTTCTTTGTTAAGTCTGTAGACTTAGACCAAAGTTTAGTTGAACTTTGTAAGTACAGAATTTAGCGTTCAGCTTTAGCTTTCACTCAGCGAATTAGCTCAACAAAAGTCAAGTCAAAAAATGAAGTAACCCATTCTGTCTCTGTCTTTATACTTTTTTTTCACCCCCTTTCTGTCTCACTTTCATCCTTGTCATACCTGTCATTATTTAGCGTGATAGTTTTTATTGGCTTGAGTGTTCAGCTTGATTATTGAGACACGTATTCTAATGCAGCACATGCAGCTCTGTGCTGGACTTTCATTAGGGATGTGCTGGGCATCAGAATCTGGGCTGCATGGATCCCAGTGAGCCTGGCATTGTGCAGAGATCTGAAAGTCTTTATTCAAGTGTGGCAGGCCCAGTGGTTTGTAACGAGTGGCACAGGTTAATAACTGAACTGATCATGGTAACTGTGAGACCTAGTGATTGATTCCTTCAATGAGTCTGGTATTTGATTATCTGGAATTTTCTCAGATTAGGACCATGGAATGAGGTTATGATGATATTAGTATAGTAATTAATAATAATAGTGATTATTGTTATGATTTTGTAATAATAATAATAGTTGGGACAAAGTTTATAGCACTGTCATCTTCACACAACTGTTATTGATTGTTCACCCTTGCCCATTTCACTTGATGAATGAAGAGCAGCACTAGTGAAGGTCCAGTGTGAAGTGTCACCTTGGTCATTGTAGTCTACAACCATATCACATCAACTACTAGCGGTGGTCAGTTGTATGAGCCCATATGATCTGGATTTGCCTTTCGCTGGACTCTAAACCAAACTTTCCCATTGTTAGATGCGCTCTGCTCCATATTACATTAACTCATAGATGAGCTTATTACGTTCATATGTTGCTTTCTGGGGTATGTATTGTACTTGTTGGGTCAAATTTTGGTTCGTGCTAAGAAGATGTTATATATCGCACTAATGTAGCTGTCCATGGCTTCAAAATGATGTTTGTTTTGTGCGCCTGGGTACTAGCAGGTTGATTGGTGTTGTGTTGATATTGACATGCTGCTGCTACTGCTGTGTACTGTGCGGCATGTGTAGCTGCTGCCTGATCTGGAATACAACGAGAGAATGACGGTGCTTACAGTCCACAACGGCCGCGAGTCAACTTTCTCCGGCTCCTGGAATGTTGCCAAGTTCGTTCGTGTTCGCAGGAACCTTGAGACGGCATAACTTCATCATCATGTCACAGACTTTGTTGTCACATCGACACACAGTTCATTGCATTCCTTGCGCTAAACCAGAGTCAAGACTGTCGATATAATTATGCTTTAGTCATTTCCTTTGTGAGATTTTTGGGAAACCTAAACATTTGTTTCTGTTGCGCTCAGACAGACAGCAGAAAACGTCAGTGATGCACATTTATGGGATAAATTTATAGGCTCATGTACGTGAATCTGTAAACGTCTCGGATGTGTTTCGATGCTATTCGGATTTATTTTATTGTTACTTCAAATTTTTAATTTCTTGCTTCCCATATGTGCATTGCTTGGTGGGCTCATTGCAGTAACGGCAGTCTGGTCTAGTGAGTGTTGCGTGCTGTCTTCCAGTAGTATCAACTGCTGTGCTGTTTGCCGTCCGCTGAACACTGTTTTCTATTTTGTGATATGACGTTGGACTTACTGACGACTGGTCACCGTTCACTACCTAATACTTACTTCAAGTGTATTTGAACTGTTGCATTGTTCTTGTTCATACGACTTACACTGTGCCTTGCTCGTTTACTGTCATATGTGACCAAGTTGAATACAGTATTTTCATATTGACACCTCACTACACTGTTCATTATGTTGCATTCGATTACTTCCACAGTTAGTTAGTCATTGTGAACCAGTTGGAAACTGTACGAGCTATATTGCACAGTTGGGCTATTGTGTTTCTACATATCAGAGGCACTGTTTAACCAGTTTATCAGTTGAGGTCATTTGTTGATGCTAGCGGAAGTGACGACAGTATTGTTTTCAGCTGCATATAGCTTGACGAAATTCTAAATTTATGCTTAACAACTTTAGAAGCCTTCTGAATATCAAGGTCTAGGTCATATGGGTTTTTGTTTTCTTTTTTGTGCGTGATACTCCAGTTACCCATGAGCAGCACTTAGACTTGAGCAAGGCTTGACGGTTTTGTTTTGGTTAAATCTGAAGTTTTAGTGTACTGGACTACTGGCAGAGTTTTTCCAATGTCAAATGTCATATCCACTGGTAGTCAATATTTTGTGTGTTCAATTCACAGATTATCATGATGGTTTTTCTGCTTATGTCTCATTATGGACTAGAAAAAGAAGAAGAAGATTCCACATAGACCTAGGTTCGTTGCATGGGAGCTCATCTCCTTTACAGTGCTTTGAGCCAGCGAGGGCGAAGCCGGCGCAATGGCACACCTGCTCGCAGGCAGTCACCCACCACAGTACTATGCCCAATTAAGCTAGCATACAGCCCAGGTCGGCCGGATGTCCAGCTCAAGTTAACAGCCAGCGCCTTTAACCGACTGGGTCAGTATACTAGCAGTCCTAGCCACAGGGGCTACTGGTGTGCAGAACTCGCCGTTTCTTCCCTAGCGATGGGCGTGACCACCGCTAGTACTCATTTTACCATCCCACAGAGGGTAGAAGGCCGAGTCGACCTAGCTGGCAGGCTTCGCATCGAGATGGTTTACCTGCCTGCAGGCAGTCACCCATCGCGATACTAACCGGGCCCGGCGTAGAGTAACTTCGTTTCATCTGAAACGCGTTACAAACTATGCCACGCCACCAACCATTATGGACTAGGCTTCTGGAATAACTTTGTGGTGATTTTGTTTTGTTTTAATTCAGCATCATTTGTTGACAGAAATATTAAATTTTAGGGTTTCTTATTTTGACAATAACTTTGCGAAGCCGAGTTGCATAGTTAGTCACTTTTGTATTCACTTCTGTAGAAGTAATTCACAGTTCATTTTTACATATTGTACGTTCATCTGCTTTGTGCAGATTTGCGTTATTAATTTTGTCGTAGCTAGAAGATTCGTAAAGCACTAATATGATTATTAGTGATCACATTGTAATTAGTTTTTGTTCATTTGTTGATACTTAGCATTGTTTGCTCTTCTGTATTGACACTCTTGGTTGGTGCACACGTTCCATCATTCCAGCGGAATTAACTTTGAGACAGTGGACCAGCTTGACGTCAGTTTAATGTGTGCAGTTGTTTGTCAGAGCCAGATTAACTGCTCAGGAACTTCCAGATATATTGTGAAAAAAATCATAGTTTTTTTGGCATTTTAGATGTTTTTATGCTCAGAAAGAATACAGCGTTTTGAAATGCATTTTTCAACCTGAAGGTATAAGTATTAGTACACTGTGTCCCAAATAAAACGTCCCACTTTGTGATTACCCATATCTGTGCCGTACATTAACCGATTTTCAAAATTTTTTCACTGATGCATTTTGTGGATGATTAGCAATAAAGTGATTATTGAATATCCCACCACACGTCAACTGTATTGCTACACTACCTCGTGAAATATAAATGCAAGAAAAACTAACAGTAATAGACAGCAAGCATGTTAGTAAACAAAATACACTTCCGACCAAAAATGCAGTGAATGATCTGTACGATGCTACGCTTTGTTAGATCTGTTTCAATGGGTATCTGGTGTATTGTTTGTTTCTGGCCGTTGTGGTTCAGCAAGCCTACCATTTCATCTGCAGTGGTCACGTTCTCTTCAGTACGTGTATGCTTCAGTCTGCCGGTCTCATGTCTTTGGTCGGTGCTGCATGTTTCCCAATCTCTGTTAGTAACAATCTCTCTCTTTGCCTCTTGCAGTTTAACTTCAAAAATGCTGCCAGTATTCTCCAAAAACTATATTTTTTTGAATGGGCACATGTTCTTAATCAAAGCTTTGTCTCCGTTGCTGAATGACACATTACATTACCAGTATATCGTCACTGCATAAAAATTATTATCTACGACAATATCAGCTGCTTATGTTTACAAACGTCAGAAATATATGTAAAACTAAGCATAATTTTTGTATGAAAATTACTAAAAATTGTTTCAGAAAATAATTTTTGGCATATGTATTATAGTAATTTTAGTGGTTTTTGAAAATTTATGTTTTACACGGTAGTGAAATGACACAGTTGAAGTGTAGTAGGATATTTAACAACTGCGTTATTGCTAATTGTCCACAAAATGTGGTAGTGAAAAACTTTCGTAAATCGGTTAATATTTGGCAAAGATATGGAAGATGACAGCGTGGGACGTTTTTGAGGGACACAGTGTAGTATTGTACCATTTGCTGCATTTCTCAGACACTCGATGCCAAGTCGTTTTTTTAAATCTTCACTTCTTTCACCGCCACTTTGGTGATCTGTACGGAACCAACTAGAATTTTTGTAGATACCTTTAATTTCTCTGTCTCCATTCAGGGACTTTTTTCCTGCAAAGTAAAAGTAAAAGTTATAATATTCCAAGGTATGGGGCTTTCACATGTCTGAATCTGGTCTTGAGCACAGAAAAAACTCATATAAATTTCGGTATGCAGCATTAGTCGTTTCTGAATGTGTTCACCGTGTTTCATTGTGCTTTGCTTGGATTCACTATGCATGATTAATTTACTGTGCATAATTAATTTTGTCAAAACTTGTAATTTTGTTCGATTTTCCATCTATATTAGTAGCCATTGTTCAGTGCGTAAATTAGTGTCCATAGTGACCCACGAGATCAGTGTTCTTTTTCTATCTATAACTCTACTTAATATCATTAATGTCATGAGCCGATAAGCAGCATTAACAGTTGTCAAACGGACTAACTAATGCTAACGCCAAGTTACGTTTTGTTGCAGAGATTTCTCGTCTTCTGTGCAAATTTCCTGCTTTGTTTTTAGCCGACCGTACTGTGGCTAACCGATATGGCGTAGGGGAAAACTTTTTACACGAATAATTAGCCATCGGTGTTAAACTCGAGCATGGGTTGAATGAAGAGGGGGTATGAAAAATGTGCGTTTTAACGGAAAACTGACAGTATCTCGGAAACGGTGAGAGATACTGCTTAGGTTGCTATTGATCATTGATAGGGAGTCACATATTGGCTTTCAAATGATATGAAAGTCATCGACCTTTGACCTTGAAGGTCACTGACAACCAGTACGGTCGGCCATTCTAGCGACAGCTGGGCTTCTTGTTTTTGACAGACGTTTGCCTATAAAATACTTCAAATCGCGAGCATTTGTCTGTGTCCAACATTAGAAAAGAAAACCAAACGACTCTTCCATCACTAGAGGTTTTGAAAATTCTTCGATTAAGTGTGCGGTTATTCAGGGTCACCACACTTTTTAGACGAACAATTCCAGGACTTTTTCAGGATAGTCAAAATGTTTTCAGGACCTTGTAGTCGGAGCTCGTCAACATTTAAGTATAACGATACAGAAGGAAATGGAAGGTATTTCCTTTGAGCCCACTAGGGTATCTGGGGAAGCATCACGAGCTCCCCTAGTGGGATCTGCGTTGGAGCCCCGGCCGAAGTCGAATTTGACGCATTTTAAACCTCACTGGACGCATCTGGTGCGAGGATGCTTCATCGTTCTCGTCATCCATCCATCCACAGGATTTCATTCAACAGGACTTTCCAGCGCTGGAAAATCAAGGGAAAATACCAGGATTTTCTAGGAGACGTAAGAACTCATAGTTATTGTAATGATGAATTTCCGGCCATTAAACAACTTTGCGTCGAAAAGTCTTAGTTTTTACAGTTGAACGTGCGCACTTCGTATAAAGGTATATTGCGGTAACAGATTTGAAGCCAGTAGGCCTATCTCGTGTACTTAACAATTTCATCCCCAGACTGGCCGAAAATGCAGTACTGTAATATGAAATCTGGTCCAAATTTGCTAAGGTTATCACAAAAGACAGCTGTTTTATGACTTGCAGAGTTTATATCAAAAAGCTATCTTGCAAAGGTCGAGTTGTTTGTTGAAACGTTGGCTTGCAGCTTGCAAAGTCCAGTGAACATTTCGCTACGACCGAGATTCAAACTCATGTGCAAAGTAAGCCTAGAAGATTTTCTACTGGTAACATTAACCAGCATGACCAGAGTGTTCATTGAACTCATCGACGTTAACGACAGAAAAAAAACGACTCCGGTCTTTAACAAAGCTACGATCAAAAACGACACGACACAGTATACAAAGATCAACAAAAACGACTACAGCAATCCAGCATCCGCTGCTACTGACGAATCAAGCTTTTATAGTCCGACTACGGACTACACAATAACACAAACTGCACAAACAGTAACGCACCAATTCATAGCATGCCGCGTAGTATTAAACAGCAGCTTAAGCTAAATTAAAACATGAGTGACAACTGTATGCTTGGAAGCGCTCTATGCAAAGAACTTTGTTGAAGTATAACTTTTCAAAGCCAAAGAAACAGCAATATTTTCGCAGAAAACAACACAAATTTTACGAACGAACAGTTTTTAGGAACGGCCGGCAACTGGAAACACAGGAATTATTTTACGCCTTAGTGCCACTAATAAGTGGGTGCAATTACCACGATTGGTGTGTTCATCGACAAATGTATGAGTCTAGACCGGTACTGACAGCGAGACGAAGCTCATTAGCAGGAGCCCCAGGTGCATGGCTGACATCTGACAAGAGAAAAACCACTGGAGAAAAAACAGGTCAGGAACTGTATTGGCGAAGCTTACATGCCGCACAAACAGCTAGCCTACGTGGAATCTCAAACTACAGATAAAAACTATATAAGTCAGTTATTTACTGTTAGTAACAAACGTGACGAAAACGATAGGCCTAGGCCTAATAAAACTTGGTTTCTAAGTATTAAGTCTGAAAAGTAGCCGAAATCAGATGAAAATTACTGAAAGCAACACCAAGGCAAGATGGGATAATTTTGCGAGGAAAACTATTTACATAGAGCACCGCAGGAACTAAAATAGCCTTTGTTGTCCCAGTTGTCGTATTTAACTTACAGGTTTTCGATTTTTTTGGATCCACTGCCAAACAATTCGCAAAAATCTATAGGCTTAGGCTACTGCTGTAATCCGATCTTGTCGGACATAAGTAGGGAAAGTAGGCTGCTGAACCACAAAAATGGTAGGCCTACACGTAGAATGTGTTTGATCGAAAATGTCGCTCGTACTTCCAGGTGCGAAGGCGCCGCATAAAGCCAGACTGAGATCTCGGTGGTTTGGCGGTAGTGCTGCTATTAACAGCGGGCTGGTGACGTCCGTTGAGGCGAGTCCGTGAAATCACTGACCTAAAACCACCACCGCCGCCGCTCTCAGAGCCTCGCGGCAGACTGTTCATCGTCCTCGCCGGCTTGTTGCCCAGTGCCTCCTGTCCGCGTAGCACCTTCTCAAAGACACTGGCGGGCACGGTCACGTCCAGGGCAGGCTGGCGGGCCGTCAGCAGGACGCCGGAATGCGGCGTTGGAACCACCACCTGCGGGAGGGTGATCGAAGTCCGGTCATCGTGGATGCTGAATACGACGATGAGGACGCTAGCAGTGACGGCGAGCACACAGACACAGACACCGGCAGCCGTGATCAGTCGCAAGGCAGACAAGTTGGAGGTCCGTGACGCGTTCATGTCGCCTTGACGGTAGAACGCTCGAGACCGCACGGCAAAGTAGAGCGCCGGTATACCGCAGCATGGTACGACCAGCGATAATACAGCAGCACATGCCACAAACTCACACAGACTACAACAGACAGACACACCCACACACGAACGATATTGTTATTCACTAATTTCACTGTCAGTCACTCCGAATGATTATTTTCCCAGATTTAATCATTGTTTCTAGTTTCTTTGCATGCTTACGTCTTCTAGGCTTATGCATTTTACGCAGTCATCCATTGGTATTCAGTAGTTCTGCTCAAGTAATACAAACTGTATAAAATGTAACCTCACTGGCTTAATATCTTGCACAGGTAGATAGGGAAAAATAAGAAATAAAATGTTTTCAGTATGCGAACAAAAACAGTTCTGTAATCTGAATCTGTAATTTGAAAACACAACATATTATATAGCCTAACGTTCTGTCTCAGTCGCGCAGCCTACACCGTTATTATACGTAAAACAGCAGTAAATAAAATGCTCCAACTTGATTGACGATGGTATGGCGAAGTGTGAAACCTGTTTAATGCAAAATGCTTGCTTTGCAGTGTACCACGTGGCCTACAGTTCGCTAGGCCTACTGCTACACGAAGACTCTTATTGTGCTGTCAGTCAGAACGTATCAGAATTATTATCGTCATGATTATGTCGCCGGTCCCATGCGCGCAGCGCAGCGGCTTTCACAGCACGTTACAGCAAAAAAAAACAACAAATCATAAAAGCAACAAATTACTAACGACGAAAGTGTAGATAATTAGCGTCGATCAACGACCCCAAACAATCAGCTGGTCCGTTAGAACTTTAGACGTCAGGTTAGTCATACACAATAGCACATGCTATATTGTACGAGAAAGAACGTCACGGTGCTCTTATCTGGTACCCGCTAAGGTTAAATTAATAGTAATTTAAAAACTTGAAGTACATTTTTGGCCTCAGCACTCTTGTCCCTGGGCCTCGTTGGGCCTCGTTTGTGAGCGCGTATTCAATGAATATGTAAGAATACACAAGAACGCAAAGGGGAATGCGCGACAGCGGTGCATGTTTGAAGGCCCACTGCGAACAAAATCTATAAGCTCACCGATCCCAGCAACTGACATTGAGTACGATACATTCACATACGCTAGATGGCGCCACCGTCTCGCGTGGCTGCTGCCGTTCGAATGGCCGAATGCGAATATTCTTAAAGGGGTACCCAAGTTTGACGCCCCGTACGGAGAATTCCTTGAACGCAGGGGGCAAAATTTAAAGTAGTGAAAACTACGCTTAATGCTGAAAGTTTTATACGCAGGCTTTTCCAGGCTATCTCTAGCGATTTCAGCGCAATTCGTTCATGAAATGTGTGTCGCAGTCAAAAATCGAAAAGAATATATAAAAATCTTTATTTTGGCGTTTAAGGTCATCCAAGGTCATTGCTTTCGGTGCCAATCAAAAGCCAGTGTAGAACTTCCTATTAGAGATTAATAATAACCTAAGCCCTATCAGTAGATTATATTTAGGCACACGGAGAGGCCTATAAGCCCCGCCCACTGTTTTGACCTGTAGCCTGGTCAGTGGGCGGGGCTTATGGGCCTCTCCGTGTGCCTAAATATAATCTAGGGCTATGATAGGCTGCAAGACCAGGCTATAGGTCAGAACAGTGGGTGGAGCTTATGGGCCTCTCCGTGTGCCTAATTATAATCTAGGGCTATGATAGGCTGTAAGACCAG
>Ga0056128_1001320_pt1 | contig 27271 bp, 11 predicted proteins | sample WorMetLIZISLAND2_FD_71113 | JGI IMG/M metagenome (GOLD analysis project Ga0056128, IMG submission 71113) | Marine gutless worms symbiont microbial communities from Max Planck institute for Marine Microbiology, Germany - Olavius geniculatus... ... | reverse complement strand
GGGGGGGGGGCGTCCGGGGGACGTCCGTCTCCGCTAAAAACCGTGCGGCGGTTCGGGCGAAATGACCTACAATGTGTCGACCTGAGCCGGACGGACGTAAAAACTACTCACTCACTCACTCGCTTTTGTCCAGGCGCTAATATATACATAAAACATACGTTTTTTTCGGCGCCTGCCATCACACCGCATATATACTGGGAATAATAATCACCAACCACCACACCCGGCCAGTAAATGAAAATATCGCTCTCGTCCAAAAACAAATTTTCTATATTAGTCCTCCAGAAAAGCAATTTCCAGCGATTTCTTTCAGATGACCGTGATTTATACGCGCGAAAGCAGCTACTGCTTTCAACGCGTCTTAGCCATCGCAATTCTGTCTGTCTGTCCGTCTGTCCGTCACACGGGTGAATCAGTCAAAAACGGTGGAAGATAAAATCACCAAATCTTCACCTTCGGCTGCCTGGAAGACTCTAGTTTCAAGAACCGTAAAGCTTTTCCATAAATTCGAAGGGGTCACCCCGAACGAGGGCGCTAAATGAGATGGGAGTGAGCAAAATTTGCGATTTTTGGCCAATAAGTCGCTGTATCTCAGTAACGGTGCGAGACAGGGCCTAGGTTACTATTAATGACTAATAGGAAGTCGTACTCTGGCTCTCGATTGGCTCCGAATTCAATGGCCTTGAATGACCTTGAACGCCAAAATAGGGGGTTTTATGAATTTTTTGGCGATTTCAGGCTGTGACACAAGTTTATATCATTCACAAGGTGGCGCTACGACGGAACTATCGTTATGCGATCCGTTGGTCCAGATAAAGTATTTGTTATTTTTATAATCATTTAGCGTGAACACACAAATTTTCAGCTAAGCTACTAAACTGGAACTGCTATAGGCTTTCGCGCGTCTTGTGAGCGTGAGCATTAGCATTAGCATTTCTTGTACATCTTTTTATCAATCCAGGCTGTTGACACTTCCAGGATGTTGGGTGGCCTCGATTTCCAAGAAACGCAGAAGGCCATCCAGCATTCTATCTCCGTCGGGGGTCCAAGGCCTTGGACAGCCCTCTGCCATCCGATCGGTAACAAGCAGGATTGGATTTCAATCCCCATATCCGGCCCATACCCACACCAACAGAAATCACCATGGAATATCAATGCACAGGGCAGTCCTGGTAACAAATGACCAGATTATTGGGGTGAGGAGGGGGAAATCGCTCATCGCTGCTGCCCCCTAGTGAATCATAAGCAGGCAAGTGCAATTTATAGCTCAGCTTCCAAGGCTAAGAAGGGTATCACGCACAAAAAAACACGTGGCCTTGAACTTTCTGAATGACCTTCAAATTCAACAAAGGTCTAGAGATTGTCTCACTCTTTGTACATATTCAATCATGCAAAATTTCATCAAGCTAACTGCAGCGGTCTATGATCATTGTGTTCACAGAGAAAAAACTCGCCACAGAAACAATACCGTATACTGCCGTCACTACCGCGGGCAGTAATAACGTACAATAAAATGACACTAGGTCTATATAAAATCGCTCCCTAGTAGATGCACTTAGTTGACCTTTCACGCAGAGATTACTGGCAGCACATGCTTATAGAATTATTGATCAGCCACCGAGTGCACCTGGGAACATGCAGAGTATACAGAGACAGCAGTTAGCAGCAGCACTGACGACATACTGGTGCTTGCAGCTCGCTTCCTGACTTTTCAATGCAATTATCCAGCTATAGCCAAGGACGAACGTTAGTACCCATACAGTACTCTCCGGCGGCATCTGCAGCTTAACACTTTACAGCATTAAATGCGTGGCATTAAAGCATCAGAGGCTTTCGAATATTATGGCGATTACCTTTTACTTAAGTTACTTTACAATGCCTACATCGAGCTTGCAAACTGACACACCAGTTACTCGTGCCATGAGAACTTTTGGTTTTTCTGTGCTCTTTAGTTTTCAAGTCGCGAGCGGCGCCGGAACAGGACAGACAAGCAGAGAGACAGACGGACGGGCGAGAAAGACCCCTAATGCGGCATAAAACGGTTGCAACTATACACTACACACTGAGTCAGAAGAAAACACATTCTTGTCCAAATTTTCGCCAGATGTGAACCGATTTTCATTTTTTTTCACTGGTACAAGGGGCGTTCAAAAAGTTTTGCAAGTCGATGCGTTAGACCGAAAAACTGTTCAAAAATTATACACCAATAAAAAGTATGTTTTTCCTAAACACGTATGAGCCTAAAGCGGATATGACGTCATTGTAACGTATATGACGTCAGGGCGTTAAACAGGAAAGATTTGGAATGCCAGCGCAAACAGCGTAAAATTGGGCTTGCTGTTGCATGACATTTCTTCAGTCTACCGTCAGATTTTCCAACACGAGGCCCTGGGACGTGATATTATGAGAGTACTGACAATTACGTTCATGAATTTCTCATTTTCGATTATAAATATTCAATAGCCAATATATGTGCCAGCCGTGAAAAACCAATACATACAAGGAAAATAGTTTACAACTCGATAGGCCCCGGTATATTAAGCTAACGAACTTTTTTTTAAATTTATGCAAAAGTAAAAGTTATATTTCTCCCATACTCGTAGGAGCAGATGTGATGTCACTGAAATTTATGACGTCATAAAACGTTAAACATACACGATTTGGAGTGTATACGCAAGGAGCACAAATATACACACGACAATTCTTCAGTTTGCAGCTGATTTACAAATGTGAGACCCTGGGATATGTGACTTTGTGGAAGCCACGACAAATACGTTCATGAATTTCATTTCTTACTTGCAATATAAATACACTGTGGCCGAAAAATCTGCGCTGGCCATTAATAAGAACGCTTCCGCTAATTACGATGTAACGTCAAGATTTGATGTTGTCGGTAAAAATTTATCGAAAAGTTAACAGTTAGTGATATCCGTCGTGTCTGTAAAAGGTTAAACAATTTTTGCAATGTACGACCGGGATAGCCCTAATGTGTGGGGGCCTGGGAGCGAGCCCTGAAGATCTCCCCTAAATCCGGCAGTGCCCGGCACTGCAGCCCAATCCCAAAGTTAAAATTACCCACCAAGCTGTTCGCGACTCTGGCTTCGTACAATAAGACCACCCTACATACAGCAGAGACTTGACTTACAATAACTAAATTATATTTTTCTAAATTAAAAAAAATTTTCTCTGGTGTTCGCTATCCAAACAATGATAGACTCAAGTCTGTGGTAGAAGCCTGGCTGGAGGGACCGATATAAAACGCCTTATGACGTCATAAGTTACAATGACGTCACATCCGCTTTAAGCTAACATAAGTTCCGGAGAAATGTTTGTTTTATTGGTCTATAGATATTGAAAAGTTTTTCAGTCTAACATATCGACTTGCAGAACTTTTTGAACTCCCCTCGTATAAAGATAAACCCGGCAGACGATCTGCTGCAGAATAATCGTTAAGCTGCCAGCACGCTTGTCCAAGATATGCACAAGAGTCTATTATTGCCATGTTTGATGTTTTTTTTTGACTCGCCATCAATGTCATCAGTTAGACAACGCATCAGCGAAGAATGCCGAGTGGGCCTCCTATGTTTACACATCACGGTCCGGTCCCACGTGACTTGAACACGTGACCGATAGCATACGAGGTCAAGCTGATTAATCAACTAAACAACAGAGAGAGGGCGCTGCCAGGCACGACACCATAGAGCAACTGAGCATAGAGTAAATCAACAAACAACAAACAAATAACAATAGCCTGACTGCCTGCTACCAGCTCTATCATTTGACCGAAACGAGCACATGTGCTAACCATCCGTGGCACTAACCAAGGAATTATAATAAAGATGTATAAGCATCCAATCCTGCTTATTTCACGTCCTTTCTGTACTGTCTATCTTCAACACAATGTCTGCAGTGGTATAAACGGCTAATATATAGTCACGCATGACCAAATGAAAGACAGCATAAGCTATAGACGACCGACCGTCGGCGACTGTGGAATAAACGTATCAAACCACGGTCTGGATACATCGTGAAGTTTTGGTGGCCCTGCGACATTATCCACTGGTGGTCAGATAATACACAAAGCACGCAACGAAGTGAAACTTTCAGAATTCAAGTACAATGTACAGCGAATAATAGTACACAAAATCGTCAAGCCTTCCTGAAGGCTAAGTACTGCCCGCGGTGCATGCGAGCCAACTTTACGTTACAGGAACACAACCGCCATCAGCGCCACCAAGCGAATGCGTTCATTGCACGGTTCCTCTTTGCCTGCTGAGTTACCCACCCACTAAGAAACTCATATGACCTTCACCTACGACCTTGATATTCAATAGGCTTCTACAGAGAGCTTCAAAGTAGACCTATACATGTTAATGTACAATTTCATCAAGCTAAGCGGAACGATTCACCAGTTAAGAGACACAAACTTAGCGACGATGCAGAACACAATACTGCCGTCGCTACCGCGGGCAGTAATTAACAAGCTCCGTGTATTAAGTCAACTATAGCACCGACTGACCTGCAACGTGAAGCGTGGTAGGACGACTGAGCATCGTTCCCAGTCCTTCGACGGCGGCGGCGCACTGGTAGAAACCATTATCAGTCCGACCGTGAACCCTGCGTATCACCAGCGCCCCGTCACTGGGCCTCATCCTAACCTTGACCCGACGCGTCGGCTGCTCGCTAGTCACTACCTGCAGCGGCCGGGAGCCGCGCAGCCACGTTATGTTAGCCGTGGGGGCACCCGCCGCGTGATCCGGGTGGTCCGGGGAGCTGGACGTAGACACGGAACAGTTGAGTACCACCTCGGAGCCTCGCTGCGGGAATAGTTCTTCCAGTGCTGAGTCGTCGTCCGTGAACCAGATTCCCGTCTCCAGCCTTCCGCCCACTGCAGGCTCCTCCAAGCCTGTGAAATCATGACATTACACACATCTTTATGCCAAATCCATTGCAGTCTGCAGAGCTACGGGGAGCGTCGCATGCCGTATGAAATCACGCAGTGTTACTTGCCAGCCGACACAAGTAAACGTGTCCCACCTTAACCCCATGCAGCCACACAGGCCGTGACTTGATCAAACTGCCCCGGAGAGATGAAAGGCTGAGTTAACCTTGATGTTCGTTATATACCGACATGGTTTACCTACAAGCATTCGCAGGCAGACACATATCCAAGCAGTAACCACTTGATAGCAACCCGACCGGGAGTTGAATCCACGACCTTTCGATCAAGTTGGGTCCTTTTAAAAAAGGTCTAAACATGCCCCCCCACAAAAAAAACTGGGGAAAAACCGGAAAATCCAATGCGTTCGGGCTTTTTAAAACCCGGTGTTTTCAACCCCCTTTCGAGTTTTGGAAACAGATAATGTCCATCATACTACTGCAGGCAAACAGCAACAATTCCTGTATGAATGAAGGCCAGGTGAAGCTAAACTAAGCCAACAGCCCGGCGTTTACTTACTCAAGTCAGCTGGCACATGTAGGTCAAGGTCACACTACAGTCAGTAAATTAGGACAAGGCCAATAAGATGGTGGCCGCGGCCGGACAGCCAAATACGCCCAGTGATTTTTTGCTTAATTAGCTCTGCACATCTGACAACCAATATTAACCCATACTGGACACACATGACCACAGCAACAGGCACTCACATCAATCAATCATTTATTTGACTCAGGCGAGGCCCATAGAAACAGACAAAGCAGCACAGACAGACAGAAAACATGAAAAAATCTAAACTAAACCAAACTAAACTAAGAAGCTGTACAATATAAGAGCACAATTAAAAACACACCACAATAGGTTTCAATAAAAAAATATGTTGACACAATGCCAATATACTATGCGTGGGGGGTGCGGCCGTCTGTCTCCTGCAGCTGCGCAACACTAACCCTAACCCTGACCTTTGACCTTCGGAACTGAAAATTGGTGACTCCCCAACTCTAACATTCCCGAGCCATAACGGCAAAAGGACGGCGCTGACCTCCGTTTCTTCTCAAGCCCTCAGCCAGACACCAGTGTACACTGCCAGGCCACGGATACGGGGCTAGTGCATTGCGCGGTGTGCCTGCTTAAGCAACGGCTCCCGTCTTTCGCTGATACACACTGCACGGCTGCGCCGCCTACCCTTGGAAGAACGGCCAGGCTGAGTTTACGACAGTATGTTGAATGTAAACTTTCAAAAGGGTTAAACGGTAAAGATGCGGGGAGAGGGGTAAGAACATCCGTATCCGCGGGCAGCAAGCAAGCAAAGCAAGCAGAGAGGCAAGTAGACAGGGAGCGAGCTTTCACTCATTAGACACCTGCCGTTGACGAAAAGGCCTGCGGGCAAGGCGCGGCGTCAAGCTAGGCGGAGACAGTGCTAGCAACACCTCACCTAGAGTATAGAAGATCGTGTAACGTTATACACGTACTGCATTCAAATCATGCTGTGTTCCAACGATATTCATGTCAAAGGGTGGAATCGTACTTTTATTGACAAAAATCCGGGATATGTCCACGACTTTCCAGGACCGTCAAAAGGGTTTTTCAGGACCTTCTCGGAGCCCACGAGCGTTTAAATATATTGACAAACAACACTTGCTTTGAAACGCCGAATATTTTGAAATTTATCTCTCGATGTACTTCAGTAAGTGCTATACACTAGTGCCTCAAGTTTTTTATTGTTTATTTCAAACACCTCACAGCTCTTCCCTCCTAGTAAATTCATCAACTATAGAAGATTTTGATTTTCCAGGACTTTTAAAAGCCTTGAAAATCAACTGAAAAAAATCCACGACTGCATGTTTTTTTACGTGCGAAAGCAGCTACTGTTTTCAGTGCGTCTTAGCCATCGCAATTCTGTCTGTCTGTCCGTCTGTCACACGGGTGGATCAGTCAAAAACGGTGCAAGCTAGCATTACGAAATCCTCACCGTCGGCTGCCTGGAAGATTCTAGAGGAACCGTAAAGCTTTTCCATAAATTCGAAGTGGGTCACCTTGAATGAGGGCGCTAAATGAGAGGGGGTGGGCAAAATTTGAGATTTTTGGCCAATAAGTCGCTGTATCTCAGTAACGGTGTGAGATAAGGCCTAGGTTACTATTAATCACTAATAGGAAGTCATACACTGGCTCTCGATTGGTGCCAAATTCAATAACCTTGAATGACCTTGAACGCCAAAATAGGGGTTTTATGGATTTTTTGGCAATTTTGGGCTGCGACACAAATCTACATCATTCACAAGATGGCGCCACGGAACTATCGTTATCCGATCCAGATAGAGAATTTGGTATTTGTATATTAACTTAGCGTGAACACCCCAATTTTCAGCTACACTACTGAACCGGAACTGCTATATGCTTTCGTGCGTCTATCTCAAATTTCTTGTTTACTACAGTACACGACATCATAGCAAAGTGTTGAAAACACTTGTGTATGTCGGCCATCTAATTTGTTGGACAACAGACCCGACAACGACCCAACGACCGAGCAAACATGACATATACCCCGTTTACACGATCAAGCAGACATCAGGCAAACGTCAAGCAACCATCACGCAAATGTATTCAAAATACACGTGCACGATGTGTCCTCTAATTGCTCGATGTTTGCTTCATCGTGTAAACGGGGTATTAGTCCACAGTCAAGAGTTACGCTCCACGTCTATGCCCTGCCATGGGATACATGAATATACTCGGGATCATCAAGAAACAGCATCAATGGAGAGGTAAATCGTTAGAATACCGTCCAGTCGACTATGCCACGACCAGTCGCCACGGCACGAATCGAACTCAAGCTTATTTCGATTTGACTCACCAATTTCCAAAAATATTAAAGCCAAGTTCTGTTGGCAAACTAGTCTTTTTGCGCACTGATTGCGCTAACTGCACGCGTGCGTTCGCGTTGCACACAACTTTCGTTTAGATTCACTCCACTATCACTTTGTCACGAGCTTCCCAAGACACAACCAGTGACGTTAATTTAACCCTCTCTTCCTCGACGTGATTTTTTTTACTTACGAATTGCAGTCAATTCTTCTGGGTTGATCTACCGACGACGGTGCGCTAGTGTGATAGTACGATAGCATAGGCCGAAACTGCAATCACCACTCCAGTGAACAGTGGGGTCGTGGGTTAAAAAATAGGCAGGTCCAGAAGTTGCAATTTTCCCACAGACACTGCAAAGTTTCGACAGAATTCCGACAGAAAGAACCGCACGTTGTTAACAGAAAAGATTATGGGTGCTTAACATTTAACTTTTTCCCTAAATTCCCCCCAAAATGAAGGTTTTCAGCCCTAAATCTAGCATTTTTGTACAAACATTTTCCGACGAGAAAATCTTTGACAATTTTTCGACAGTCAAAAATTTAGGGTTTGCACCTGCCTCCCCCCATCACCATCATTGCTCTCTTGCTACGGCGCCACAGCCAGTGAATCGAATCGAATCGGATTTGTTATCAGCCGAATCGCCCACCTCTATAGTATATATACGTGGTCCACATTTTACACAGACACTGTCACACATACCATACTTATTATTCTGTTATTCATCCTCCTACCCTCGCTAGAATGAGAAATAAGTTCATGTAATAACGCATCAGACACTGCTGCAGGGCGAAAGCTAATAAAGGTTAAAGTTCGAGTAAAGCACTTCACGCGTGAAACCCATTGCAGAGATACAAAGCGTCACTTGCCATATGAAATCACACTGCCAACCAAAACAGGTGAATGCACCCCGCTTTAAGCCCAGCCAGACAGCACAGTACTCGATTTACCGACCCCTAAGCCTGAGGGATGGAAGGCAAAGCTGAGTTAACCCCGGTGTTGGTCACATACTGAGAAGGTTTAAATGTCTGCTGACAAAAAGTCACCCATCCAAGTAGCAACCACTGGTTAGCAACCCGACTGTGAGTCGAAACCAGGACCTCTTGGTCATAAGTCCGACATACTGTTACGCCACCAAGCCAGATTTACTCAGCCTCCTATCCTTGACGGGACAGGAAATGAAGGGTGCGGGGGACAATGTATGGCCCCATAGTGCCATGCATGGCATGCAGTATCATTAACGGGGTGTTTAAACGATCCAGCAAACGTCCAGCAGACTTCCAGCAAATGTATTCAAAATACAGGTGCTAATGCTGGACGTTTGCTGCATCGTGTAAACACTCTATAACTCACGCCAATCAGACACCACTGTTCTGAGATTGTAAAGTCCTTCTGGTCAGGAGTCTGACACTGACTAACTGTAAGCTGCGCTATAGCAAGTAGCACTAGATGGACCCGGACCTTTCTGTATTTACTGACAAACTGCTGGTAGCAGAGGCGGCCGTGACCAAGTCAGAATTAGCAAATTGGAAGCTTAGCAACAATCAGGATTCTACATAAGATTCAGTCACGTTTCAATGTACTGTGCCCACACAACAAATTCTTATTATTACATGTGGGGGGGGGGGGCAAGAGTGCATCTAGGGATCCCATAAAGTACCCCTACTTTTATAGCTTAGCATCACTGCATCATGCTATTTCAACGAAACTATGACGATGACTGATCATCTTCTGTACTTATTACACCCACACACAGATGGCCAGGCTGAGTTGCCAGCAGTGGCTTGGTTAAATACCAAGAAATGACGGTATATGGTACCCTCCAACAGTCACCTATCTCAGTACTAACCCGATTCCGTGTACAAAGCAACTATATACAGTACACATAATCACAAAGTTGGCGCCCTCTCTCCACCACTAACTGCCACCAACTAAGCAAATTAAAAAAATAAATTTACACAGCAAATCACTGCTATCGAAAACAGTCAAGTGCTAAAGCACTAGCTAAGAACACAGACAACAGGTGTGAATAAAAAACATAGACTTCAGAAAGCGTGCAAAGGTGGTGATGGTGTGACCCGCTTGAGCCACATCTGTCAGTCATTTGCAGCATCTGCTCTATGTCCAATATACTACTAGCTGGAGCATGCACACACAGCAGATAGATAGGTCAAGTGCTATAGGTCCACGAATAACCCTGCAAAACCTGCAGCATTTATAGGGTGTTTACATGATCCAGCAAACGTCCAGCATTAGCACAGGCGTATTTTGAATACATTGGCTGGAAGTTTGCTGGACGTTTGCTGGATCGTGTAAACACCCCATTAGCCACCATTCCACACCACTGCAGTGAATTATAGCATGGATTCCTGTATAACATAGTATAAACTGTATGTAGTACAGTGTTACACAGGACTACAGGACTGTGAGTCCACTGTTATACAGAGCAAATAGTTTAGTTCTAACAGATCAGTTATATAATCCCTGTAAGAGTTCTCTGTTGGCCCTACTGACAAAGCAATCAAAGACAAGTATCTGGTCAACTTGGTTTATGGGCTAACTTAACGCATAGATGTTAAAAACATTAATTTGCAAATAAAAAACATAAAAACATGTTTTTTTTATTTTAATAAAAAACATGTAAAAACATACATAAAAACATTAAACTACATTTAGCACAATAACACGTTAAAAACAAAACCTACCATTTATCAAGACTAAAGACGGGAATGTACTAAATGTTATTATGTAACAATGACTATGGTACAGATTGAAAACAGGACAAAACTCAATTTGCCGATGAGAAATGCATCATAGTTGTAATTTTGTACATTTATGTTTTAATAAGAACAAAAACATACATTAAAAATAGGACAAAAACATTTTTTAAAAATAAACAAAAAAATAAAAAACATGTTTTTAAACTTTCATAAAAAACATAAAGTATTTTTTTTGCATCTATGACTTAATGCAAGCCTGCTAATACAAAGAGGTGAACGTTGACCAAAGATACTTTTTATACCAACGTTATGTAAAATTAGTGAAGTTGCTTATGGCCAAAAAATGGCCAAATCATTACATGCTAGCTCAAAGCATCAAATTTGGTACATGCACATGCAGTTTAGGACTTTAGGTCAACACATAATTCCCTTCACCCCTTCTGTCTTGTCGAACCGCGTTCTTCCATTCTTGTCTTTTCCATTACCTTCCCTTTTCCTTGCCAAAAGCTCCACCCTTGAGGTCTGAGACAGAACCTCAATCCTAACTCAATTTCGAGTTCTCTGATCGTATAATTTGGCATTTTGTAACAGGAATTCTTGTGAAATTTGTCACAAGCATTCCACCATTTTTGTTGCAAGTAGCATAGTCAAAAGAACAAGCCTCAAAGATTTCAAACCCTAGTCATCGTCATTGGTTCATGTGAAATTTACGGGATTGCTGAGAGGGGCAATACCCTATCCCCAGATCTTTCACATTTTTGCCCAAAAATTTACGGCGAAAAATGACTTGAAAAGAGAGCAGAGCTCTTTCTCGTAACTGGATAAATCATTTAATTGACCCTGAAAGCTAGCGCCTCTAAAGCTAAGGCCATGGCACTTTACAAATATATATTATTTTATTATTATATTACAAATATTTATATTATTATAAATTTGCCTTGGCCACGAGCCCCACTTCTATTAAAGACCAACTCTGTTACAGACCATACAACCAACTGGGTAATGATTTTTGCAGTGTTGTGAGCTTTCAAATGGGTACCAGGTACTTAAGAACACATGTACAACTGTACCGAAACACCACTCAGACTTTAAGAGGTGTGCTGCACCATCCCGGATGAATGACACTGACTGCAGCACACCACACAGTCAGTCAAGACGTTCAGGCAAATGAAGTCCAACTCTTATAATGCAACAGCTGGGTTTGAATACTTTGGAAGATCGTAGGAATCAAGCTAGAGCCATCAGGACGTACAGAATACTCAATGCACTAACTGCAATAAACACAATTATTTGCCATAAAGACAAACGAACAGACAGAAAGACAATACAGATATGTAATTGCAATACTGACATCACTCCATCTGATGTCTAACACCCAGAATATGGGAGGACATGGTCTTAAGTTACGTCTTCCAGCTGGGTGCATTGATGCTTTCCACTACAGTTTCTTCCACATTTAGAATAAAATGCTAGCTGATGTCTTCTTGTCCCCTTCCATCAGAGCATTCAAGTATCGATTGGTAGGCAACGCGGCGACTCAGACGTTGACTTAAGGGACATCTGCCATGTTTTTATCAGCATTTAGCACGTTTTTATCAGCTTCATCGTCTTATTGTCGTTTGTTACAACCATGCCATGCACGACATTCGACTCTTGTGGATTTGGGCATTATCGAAAAAGAAGAAGTCAAGTTTCACTCCAGCAGTCTCTAGCATATATGTTAATACTTTTGCCTTACACAATTTTCTTTCCCACAATTTGCTTCAGGGATATAGTATAGAAGTCCGGCATTATTTTTCAAGACTCGTACTTGAGCTCGAATCTTCGTGACTCAGAGTAGGACCCGCACGACTAGGAATCGAGCCCGCAGGCCTTATACTTAATAATAACTGAAGAGTAAATAAAAAAATCCGTCTTTTTGGTTTTTTCATTTATTGGTGAAATTACTGCAGATTTTGTTTGTGTATTTGTGTTTCTTATTACAATGCAATCCCACGCAATCAAAACTCGGCAGTGGACACGAGTCCTTATTTTGCAGCACTCGAACTACGATGAGTCAACTACATCACTAATTAATTTGTGCAAAAAAAAATTAAAACTTTACCAGATGCGAAAGTCAGCTGTGCAAATGCGACGGAAAGTGCCACAGCGACGAGCGTCAGGTTGTAAGCTAATTTCCTACAAGAAGCAGTCGACATCGTCATCACAAACGACACACGCAGGCGACAGACTATCGGCCGCCGTCACGCTTGCGATAGATTAGACGCTAAAGAACCACCGATAACATCATTATTTCCGAATATTTCATCACACGACATCTATCAAAACACAACACACGCCGTTCGCTTCTACAGCACTGTGACATCTCTCGCCTCGCTCACAAACAAAACAAACCAGCTACGGCGCATGAATACAAGAGTGAGTGCGCTGGACAACTTTCTAATAACCGAGAACGCCCTGTCATCGAATAACTGCTTCAATCGTCATGCTGTTGTCATTACAAAATTATACAAGTTACAAGTTACAACGACACTATCAACTACAATTCTTGTTTTAGTTATGTTATGGTTTAATGCTGTTTGTTGTCATAATGTTTTTTTGATCTGTGCAAACAGCTGACGATCAAATAAGTAATAGCGCAATTGCGCTTATTATCTTTCAACAAACGCACGCGATGACGATGCTGATGAACTCGTACTTAATAAAACCTGAAAGTATTCTATACTGCTGCTAGATTTAATTTTCAACATTTGCTGAACGAGTACACTGTTTGCAATACTTAAAAGAGTTCCCGTTTATTAGGAACCTGAAGAAACTGGCCTGGCTGTTGATTTCACCGGCCTGCCTCCCGCTGACCTTGAAGCTTAGTGCTCGCTCGTTCACTGACCAGCACCACCGATGCAGGCGGTTGCAGGTCAAGGTAAATGTGAATGTCCAGCCCCATCCGGCCTACTCACGCCCCCACTGCCCCACCCCACGCTGTCAATAGAGAAGCCGGAGGAGCACGTGCACTGCTGTTTACGCGTAGGCCTACTAACTACACAGTGGTCCAAAAAGTAAGCTCAGGCTAGGCCTACTGATTACTGAACCATCAGTAGCCACCGCGTTAAATGTGAGTGACCATTCTAAGTTGATTATTGAATATTCTTACAGTAGACAGTCAGTCATCGAATTGAAAATAAGTTTTAAAGAAAAAAAATTCACCGGCCTGCCTCCCGATTTTTGCTGTTTTTTTAGAGGACTGATATCATCACATCGTCTTTACACACAGTTGTAAACTGGTAAGTTTTTTTTGCATATATTAATATTTTGGTCTTGGTTGGTCTGATGTCGGGTTTCAAAAACAAGTGTAAAATAAAAAATTAGAAAAACAAAGCGAAAGTACAAGACCTCCGGTAACTAACGTACTACGGGCGGCCTGAAACATTTATGGAAATGAAAGTCATCATGCAAAACTGCAGGCCGAGCGGACAATTACTTATTTCACCATGATTCAAGAAGAACTTGTCTGACATCAGTCAGTCTCAAAAGAATGAAAGTACGAATATTTTATCTTGTACACAGTTTTGGCGACCTACAATAATTTACGCACCAACTCGTACTCGTTACGTTACTCATCAGTGGCGCAGAACATTCTTCAGTTCCAGAGTTATTGGAAGCTGGAATAGTTTACCACAACATGTAATCGAGGCTCCACCAGTGAATGCTTTCAAGAACAGATTGGACAGACACTGGTCAGATATGGGCATATAAAGCGAAAGCTACAGAGCTCATTATCATCAAGTACAAGTACAAGTAAGTACTAGTAAATTAGTCAAATAGCACAGCTCTACTTTTTTTACAAAATTCGATAAATAGATATTCTTCGGTGGAAAGTAAACAGTGAACCAGTAAACAACTGTAATATAATACGATAATGGTAAATGTATGCAAATATTTTTTGGCGGTAGCTAGCTTAGACCACTCTACATGCAGATCAGAAGCAGAAATTTGACTTAAAATAGGGGTGAATGACATAATAAATCCGGAAATCAGTTTTATAGTCCGTCAGTACGTGATGTACATGTCCGCATCGAATTATGGAATTTTCGTTGCCGTGTACTTTCGCTCCCGGGAACGAAAGTTTCATAGATGGAACTTTCGTTCCCTGAAACTTTTGCTCCCACAGCCAAAGTAACGTGGTTTCGCTCCCCAACACGAATTATGATTATTTAATTGATAAACTAATGGTATAAAGGCATTATGGCTTGTTTGTACCTTTGTGCAGCTTTATTGTAGTAAAAGATGGCAGGTTCTAGCAAATTATTTTATTAATTATTTAATCTGAAATTTATTAAGTTTCCGAAATTCTTCCACAAATTATATTTCTTTATAACTTTTTCCTTAAATAATATTTTTCATCAAGTTCTTACCATTATTTTAAACTCTAGTCTCTTCCCTAAACCCTAAAGCGATTATTTTAGTCTTTTGGAAAATCTTTATAGGATAGCTGTAGGACTTTTTTCCTAGCGACAGCTGGGCTTTATTGTTTTGGATGTTGAGCATTTACACCACATGTTGGCATCCTTTGAATTCAGCTGTTTTTATTAAGCATTAAGTATGTAGGCCTATAATGTTAACTCTTAGTGAGGAGCAAAAGTTCTAGCTCATTTTCGCTCAGGGGAGTGAAAGTTCCAGGTAATGAAAGTTCCTGGGAACGAGAGTTCCAGGGAACAAAAGTTCCAGTTACCACTGGATCGAGCCATGTTGGGCTCAAGAAAATCAACTCTCACTCTGGTTCCGGTTTTGGAACGTAATTGGCAAACTCTTGGTGGGATATCGCACCAACGTGGAATACACACAGATGAGCTATGGCTGCAAACGATTCTGGAAGCAGCTCAGAGATGGTGCTTCAGCGATGTCTTTGTGTAGACTGTACCATTTTGTGCTTCTGTAAAGGTTAAACTTACTGTTCCGATATATGTGTTTGTGTGCATTCTGCCTGGAAAGGCCATCCCCGAAATGACCTATACTGTGTCGGTTGGGATGCTAAACCCTACTCACTCACTCTGGTGTTGGAATCTGCTCGTGTGAGATATGAAGATGGTACTGCCACTAGTCTTGGGTTATCTTAAACATGGTAGTTAGTCTCTGGTTTTTCATCGATGTTCCAGGGAAGGCCACTCCAACTTGTCTAGCATTTCAGTTACACTGCTTTGTAGCTTGTAGTCATTCATCACAAACCATGCAGCCCTGCAGTTAATTTTCTCCACATTAACTCTAACAAATGTTGGAGTTATAATGGAACTACTCACATCTATATCCATGCCCGACATTACTCAGCTCTGAGGATTTGTGCATTATCGGAAAGGAGAAGAAAGAGAAGATATCTGAAAGGGAGTGCTGCTGCACTCCAACCTAATTGCTGCACCTTTTAACAATCCCATAAACAAGTGCTAGAGCCTTCAACTTATTGCACTTTGCACTCAACCTCGAAGAAGAAGAACTTCACACTAACACAAGTTGTTTGTTTTTGTTGAAGTTGCAGGACACGTTAATGCAAGAAAATCAAGCTAGAGAAGCTGCTGAGAAGTTTGTTGCTCTATACTACGACAGACTTGACAAGCATAGACATGTTAGTTAGTTAATGCGTCTATTTGTAGCAGTGATTATTTAGGTGGCAGTGCTTACCTATTTAGTCATGGTTTTCAGTGGGGTAGGCAAGGAGTGCATCAGGTGCAAGTGCACCCCAAGATATGAGTCGCGTGCTTAGGACAGTGTTTTACTGTTAGGCTGTTAGCTATATAGTTAGTTTGCCTGGGAAACGATAGTTTTCAGAGCGGACTTATATTATGCTGATGTTTGTTATTATTTTCTCCCCTTTGCAAGATCTCCAAGCTCCGTTGGCCGACGGCACAAAATTTTGCTCCATGACGTTAAGTCTATTTGGTTTTATAAACCTGGTCCAAATTTTAGGGGCCTGCCAAAAAAAATTTTTGTGGTGAAAAACATGCAAAATTTGGTGTGATATTTGTCGACTTCAACTTTTGACAGCGAATATCTTTGGAGCTGATGAAGATATTCAAAATTTGACAAGTACTTGATTTACCGCAATTCTTCCCACGTTCGGCGATAAAAATCTGGGGAACTTCGGTCAACTAATTTTGGACATCTAATAGTCAAATCATATCCATCCAAATAGACTTTTTCTGAAGACAATATTTCAGTTCTAGGGGATGCTACACCCCCAAAATTTTTACACATGCTAAAGAATGACCAAGTCTTGCTAGCACACTCTAGCGGGGATGGGGGTCCTACTCACGATTTATTAGAATAAGGGGTCAAAAATTGGCTTAAAATTTAGCATATGTATTAGCTGCAAGAACTTTGGAGCCAGGGGTAGTAGCTTCATGGTACTTTGCCACGTGACGTGCCACTAGGTAGGGGTGATAACACAAGTACAACTTTTGGGGAGGCACCACCCCCTTTAAACTTGGAAGTCCAAAAACCGTCCAGAATTTGGTGTGATTTATGACAATTTTTGACTTTGACTGCAAATATCTCTGGAACGGATAGAGATATTAACAAGCAATAAAAGGCATTACCAACTGCAATCCCTCTCGCATTGAACAAAAAAATATGGTGAACTGTGGTCCACTAACTCCAGTGATTACACCGGCTAATGTTAACCCACCCTGAGTTGGCACTGCACATTCTGGATATGCTAATGCATTTGAGTTCAGGCCACGCGACTTTGCTACTGGGAGAATTTCAACCGCCTACATTTTTTTCTAATTTGGGCTTATGTCACTGGGTGGACTCACGTTAGGCTTTGCCTCAAATTTTTAGTTTTTGCAAGAACTGATTGACATTTGCAGCCACGGGACAATTTTGGGGCTTTTAATGCATCCAAAATGCATTTGTGTTTACTGCTGCGCTCAAACACCACTTGGGGTTTACAGTGCTTCATAGACCTAGCTGGTGGGAAAGGGGCTTACTGCACCCTTCTCAAGAACCTTTTTTCACTCTTGGTCTTTGGCCTCAAATTTTGGTCTTTCAGGCCTCGGAAATGCATCCCTAAGACAACTTCCTGCTATGCCGCTGATTATTTTTTATATGAGCAACGATTTTACGTTGCAGAAAATGGCAGTTATCTAGTGGTAGGACTTACGTGGCTTTTGCAGTGTTGTTTGAGATGGTTCAGAATTTGTCTGTCACAAAATTATTGCATGTGACATACTGTTGAAGTGTAGTCAGCTTCACAGATGTGGTATTTTCTTAAAAAACAGCTGATGGAGATGATTGTCATAATGTCATTGCATTTACTTACGTATTTACTTAAGAATGGTTTATTGATGTGACTGTAGTAGAAATTTTTAAGGTTAAAATTTGTATTAATCTTAAAAAATGAAGACTTATCTTCTAATTAATCTTTAATAATTTATTGGCTCTAATTTTATTTGTTCAGTGTATATGTTCATATTCCCATGATTATTTTGGTATTCTGCTGTTCCAGTTAGACACCATCTTTGACTACATAAACTATGGGTAAATTGGGTATTAGTGTATTTGTTAATTGTGAGGTGGAGGACACTGACTGAGGTGGACTAGTAATAACAGCCAACACAGATGAACGTGTCACACTTTAACTTTGCCAGACCGGCCACTACTCAATTTTCCGATCCTGGAGGCTGCGCTGACCAGTGTGGCAGTTTGTCTGTCCACAGGCAGGCAGTAACCACTTGACAACTAGGGCCCACAGTTTTCCGCGGGCCATGGAATTTTAAGCTGAGCCACAGAATTTTCCTATTTCCGCGGAATTTTGATATTGCCATGGAATTTTGCAGAAGTTGAGAAATGACTGATGATTGGTACTATCATCAGCTTGATAACGTAATTAGACTAACTATATCACGGAGAAAAATCAAACTAAACTGCCTAAAACTGCATCCCTGCTAATAATTGCCATCATAATATGGCTCTGTGTTAAATAAACACAATGTGACTAATTGACAAATTGCACTTTTGTAAAGAAAAAAGATTGATAAATTTCTTTGTATGTTGCTAGCATAACTGAGCACTGTGCCAGCCTCCAAAAAGTGAAGTTTTTTAACAGAATAGAGCTCATTTTATGCACAAATGGAAGGCCTCAGTAAGCCGCGGAATTGGACAGTTTTGCCACTCTGAGCCGTGGAATTTGGCAAAATTTTCCGCGGAAAACTGTGGGCCCTATTTATACGGGACCGGGTGTCAAACCCGTGACCTCCTGACCTCATTTTTCTAGCCATATGCTTGCTCACTCGGTTTTTTTAGCCATTTACCAAGTTATTGTCATTTTTGCAGTTATGGTATGTCAGATGTTTGTGGCTTCTTTGTTGTCTGATGTCCAGATGGTTGGTAAACTGTACTTGGATGCTGCCACTTTGACATGGAATGGAAACGCTGTTGCTGGCAAGGACAATGTTCTGAAGTTTCTTGAAGATATTCCCGAGTGCGCTCACAGTGTCGACGGATATGATGCTCAACCTGTTGCACGTATGTCTTGTGTGCAGTGCACAGGGTGGTTCGCTGGGTTGAAACACATTGCCAGATACCAAAAAAACCCTGTGGGTTTTATTGGGCAAACCCACCAAAAATACTCTCTAAGAAACCCAACCCAAGAAACCGACCTAAAGTTTATTGAATTTTTTTGTTCCACTACTGACAAAGTATTTTATTACAGTTAAGTTTTAAAAACATTTAAACTAGGGTTGTGGAAATGATGATTAATTAATCGTTTAGTCATTACAAATTAATTGATTGAAAATTTTAATTCGCTGCTTCATATACAGTTTTTTGTCTGGCATCACAGATGTCACTTTGTTTCAGTTTGCGAAAGATAACAACAACCAGTGGTTGAAGTCTGCAGTAATCAGTCTTCTGATAGACCTAACTATTTCTTGAGAGCAGTAGACAGTACAGAATGAGTAAATGATCAGCAGTTGATATTATACTTAAAAGTTAAGATAAAAAGTAAAGACACATTCAGTAACATCTGATATACTTGAAGTAAAAAAAACTACGATAGAGAGAAAATGGTTGCTGAAACAGTGATGTTTTAAGTTTTATTTAAAAGATGCAGTGATAGTTGTTGAATTATCTTACATAATTGATGTCCATTACTTGTTGTAAATATGTTCTATTGTCATAACTAAACCTTTTGCTTTTGGTATTTTAGATAGGTGGCAGGGTGGCGCCATTAGCGCGCAGACAGCATCTGTTATGAATTGTTGTATTTTTGTCGCAGAGTCGGCAACTGATGGTCGGCCAACATTTCTTGTCTCCGTGACGGGCTCCGTGAAGTTCCGCTCCGAGATGATAAAATGTTTCTTTCAGACTTTCCTACTAACGAACGTCGATGAAATGTGGAAGATCGTCTCTGACTGTTACCGGACACACCAATAGCTGATTAACTGTCTAACACTAATTAACGTCATAGGTTATTAATCAGTGGCACTGGCGGTGACACATATCGGTTCTTTGGGCAGCAAATTTTGTGGACAGAAGTTGTCAGAACTGACAAAAAGCACCAATGGGCTTGGTCTGGGGTCTGGAGGAGTGTCGTAACTCAGTAGACTCGTTAAAACGAAATGATGTCAAAAATGCCAAACGTTACATGTGAGTATTAAACTAAGCCCTGAAAAACTAGTTTCTAAACGTAGCATTATGACAAAATGCACAAAACTGATGCCATGTTTTCTGAGCATCTGAGCTTCTTGTTTCATTTCAGGTCAAAGCTGGGCAGCATTTACTGCTGACTGTAGTTGTTCTGCTGTATTGTTGTCGCCGCCCATGACTAGTGTTTCTGTCCAGTGTGTCGGTAGGACATTATGATTTTAGTCTATTGCCTTCTTTTATGTAATTCCAATGAGATAGCAGTCAGTGTGGTGATGGTGAATTCTTTCCATCAGCTAGAATGTTTTGCTGTTACCATAATTGCTAAACTAAACTAATCGTGCAGCTTTGTGTTCATTTTATGTTCCTGTGATGATTTTTTACAATATTTTGTGCTCACATTAGTAATGAATAGCATAGGGTTCTTCTGCAGCTTTATCCTGAGGCAGTCGTAGTAGGCTGCAATACCACGTTGGACATCAAGGCACATACCAGTGGGTTTATTTGGTAAACCCACCCTCAAAATCTACCCCAAAATTAATTTAATTTTAGTTTATTGTTGCATTGATAATGAAATATTTTAGTGCTGCAAACGAGCGAAAAAATGTTTTAATCAGTTGATTGCCAAAAATTAAATGACATTGATTAATTTTGATTAATTTTTGTGGTCGCGAATACAGATCACGAGTGTGACGGACATACAGACGGATGGACGCCTAGACGATGGCTAAGACGATCGAAGCATTCTGCTGTCGCGCCTAAAGTGTTGATGATGCAGTAGCATTCACAAACTGTAGTCAGAACCTGTTAAGCAGTAATGCTATAGAAAAAATATATTAATGACGTTTCCTGTTTGAAATAAAAATAAATGACAAACGTTGATCATTTAGCATGTTAATAAGTCCAACATTATAATGAAATTTTAATCCATTAAGAAATGTTAATCAATTGATTTTTAATGATTAATTAATTAATTACTCATTAAGTTCTGCAGTCCTGCATTTTATTACAGTTAAGTTTTTTTAAAAGGTTTGAATTAAAATTATCAATTTGCATGTTTACTGTCTGCGGTAACTTTCTGTGTTGTTCTGCTGATAAACAGATAAACACCGGGTATCACGTGACGTCTTTGGCGCCATGGTGCAGGCAAAAATTTTTGAATTAAGTTCGGTGAACTTTTTGGGGAGGTAGAGTGGCAGAAAGACCAGTCAGTCCGATTTTTTTACAGCAGTACGGATAACGATCCGTGAAATCATTTTATACAGATTGTACAAAGTCAGTTTTGTTCACTGTAGGAAAGACGTTGAAAGAAATGGGATGCCACTGGGCTGGCAGACACACTCGTACGTGTGGCCCAATTATTGAACAGGGGCCCTGTCCCCGCGAGAAAGAGAAATTTTGGGTTGGAATTCTCCATCAAACATTTAAAGATAGCACTATAAATTGTGGCTAAACCAGGACAGGAAGACCCTATGTTTTGAAAATATTATTTTAGATAAAAATTAAGCTTTTGAAATGTTTTTAAAGTTTTGGTGTAGGCCTTCGAAAAACACGGGGCACAAATTTTAAGACACAGGATTGGAACTGTCATGAAGAACATCCTGTCGTTTTTGCTCAGTGAATGAAGTGACGTGACTGACGTCAGAAGTTCAGAACTCAAAAATCAATGTGATTCATATTCTGAATTGCACAAGAAATAAAATAAAACCTATGCAATATGGACATAATGAAGTTCTTTTTTTCAACTTAAAACTTAGTTTTTTTCGAACCAATTTTCTAACCTGTGCTAGATCGACGTGCGTTGCGCAGTCACGTCGCAGAGTGTCAAATGACTGACGATTGCATTTGATTAGTAATTTTATTTGTTCCGTTATTCTGCAGGCTGTGATTTATTTTTTATTTGGGCCTTAGTGTCTCCTTGCAACAATGCGAAACATTGATTTATGTAATTCACAAAGACAACATTCTGATTTAAAACCATACAAGCATGCGCAATGCTTGTATAGTCAGAGTCGAAGAAAAGTTTGTTCAAAACATTTTAAGTTAAGAAGAACACAAGTCATATAATACAGCATGAGTTACTTAATGACCCTGCAGGGGTATGCTTTTAGTCCGTGTCCAGAGGGTGTTTGAAATGGGGTAAAAGGCTGCTACCCATTTCCGTTCTGTTTCCGGCATCCATCAGTATGACGGCGGGAGCGACCCGTAGGCCTATCAACAGCGTCGAATAATTCCGAGGGCGAAAGCCCAATAACAATACTGGGGTGAGTATTTTCGCTCCTCGAAATTTTAATTGTTTTCTTGGTTCTTCGACGAAAATTTGTTTGCGGCCGGGGCTCCGTCTCTCGGACCCCTATGGGGAGGCTACAGCGCTCCCCCAGATCCCCTAACTGGTGGGAGGGGCTCGATCACATGCCTCCACCCCACTGACCTTACCGATCTTCGGCTTCGATTTTCGGCCCTTCGGGGCTTCAGGGACGCATGTGAGTGAGAGTATGAGCCCATGATAATTTGCCCCCAAATAAAATTTCGCCACCCTACCCCAATAAATTTGGATTGGCGCCACGGAGGCTTATGGCGGCGTTGGCGGCCTGGTGCCTTATAGGCCAAAGATTATAGAGCGCTCGCTCTATAATCTTTGTATAGGCTATGCATTAGCGACGGTGCGGGAGGTCCTTCATTCATACGAGTATGGGTATGTCCCGTGTCGACAACTAATGTGATCCTAGTGGTCTTGTTCGTTGCAGACTGAAGTGTTAATGTGTCGCCGCTGTGTTGCTAATAACCTCTGACTGTTTCACCGTTGATGTCTCAATTAAGGTAGGCCTACCCGGTAAAACATTTTGCAGTCAGACTACTGTCTGGGTGAAATAGGCCTATAGCTAGGCCTACATTTTAATGCCTTTTATTGCTATTCATTATGTGAAATAGGACAGAAAACTGTTTTGACAAATATTTTTTAAAATGTTTTTTTTCGTTTCACAAGTAACCAGCGCCTTAGGCCTACTTTTTGTTAACCAGTCTGCAGATTGATTCGTCGATAAATGAAAGTTTATAGGCCTATTGTACCACCACAACAGCAGCGTCGTTAGTGAAAGCAAGGCATAGGCTAAGCGAGGCAGGAAGCTGCAAATTTCCCACAGAGGAGATATTACGGCCTATAGGTGCTCAAATTTTTTTGCCAAAATTTTCCCAAATTAGGGTATTTCGGCCCTAACTTTTGCACCTTGGATGATAATTTTCCGACAAGAGGACGATTTTCTGACAATTTTTCGACAGCCAAAAATTTCGGGGAGGGGAACTGGGGCAATTGCTCCTCGATGCCCCCCTGCCCACTATACGAACGACACGCGTCAATGTCCGCTCGGAAACAGAAGCATGAAATAATAATTACTGAACAGAACGTCAACCTTCGGTTTTGCCAGTCCTCGACCTCGCATCGCCCGGGGGTAGCAGACAGCCAGACGGACAGAGAGGTCGGTGCGAGGAGCGACGATCTGGACCACACACGACGCTGATGACGACGCATTGAACTGGCACACGACAGGCCAACGAATTTCTCGCCGCGCACCGAGTCTTAATTGCGCTCGTTTACCTATGCCTCGGCGAATGCACGCGACTCAGGCAGGCCTCCAAGCTTTGTTCCAGGCAACGGCGGCGGCGCGGCGGCAAAACAGTCGGTGCGGTGAGAGGTGATCGACTAATGAGCCTCATAATGGCCGGCGCCGAGGACGATGTCGGCAATGCACTGGACCAAGCCACACCGGGCCGACGACTCCACCGGCGCACTGCAGGATTTGGTTTTTACGGGGGCTTTTCGAGGCTGGATAGAGTTATGAGACCATTTCCATCCCTTTCACTTTTTCGTTTCCTTTTTATAAACCCTGTCCTCAGTATTAATAGCAAGCGCATTATGGGCGTTGATGCGCCATACTACAATTTCAATTTTCAGTAGTGGTCTTAAATTACCGTTAACAAACATCGCTGGTAGTTACTGGTAATTTGCGCGTAAGTTACCGGTAAGCTGCCGGTAACTTATCGTTAGCAAAAATATTTTTTTATTCTACCGGTAACTTGTCAGTAACTTACGGGTAACTTACCGGTAAGTTAGCAACGACTCACAACACTAATTTTCAGATTATTTATAGGCTTATGCCTCTCCATTCATCTCATTTCACATCCCTTGTTCTTCCTTAATCCAGATACAGAGCCTAGCGGAAAGCTCCTCCAAAGAGTCCTATTTGTGGTGGATTCATCATCATTCTGTGCAAACAAGTTGTTAATTTGTAATGCGTGCTGGGCGTGTGCAGCAGTTATACAGTTTGAGTCGAGCGCTCTTAAAGCCATCTCTTAGAGCTCTGACTGAGTCTTTTTCGTGTAAACGGGATTTTAATTACAGAATCCTAATCGGTGTTCCAATGTTCAGTGAAACTGGGGGCCGTGTAGAAAATCGTACGGACCCTCTGTGTGCAGGGCTGCAGTGCGGGCTCGTTAGCCCGGCACGGCGTCGTTGTCTCCGCGGGCGCGGCCGGCTCGGTGCCTGCCCGGCGGCGGTCAAGTCGGAGCCCGGCCGGTAGATGGACGGACTCGGGCGCGGTCGTCACGACCGAGATGGCGCCCCGGGGCCTCACGCCGTCACTCGCCGCCGTCGCCAATCAGCCGCTCGGCTCGTCGCACCGGCCGAACCAACGGTAATGTATCGCTTCCATCCATAGTTCACGGGAATTATTCGCATTTTACGAATTTTACCAATTTAAAAACAATCGCGATTTTTTTGGCGAATATAGAAACACTGCGCACGCTGCGGCTTTCATTTTAGTTTATTTTGTAATGCTTCATTTCAGCTCAATTCAGTTCCGTCGCTTTGTACGCTTGTTAATGGGCATGAACAACCAGGCATAAACTGCGCTGACGGTTTGTCTGACAGTCTGAATAATAAGAACCAAAAACAGCCAACTTTTAGACAGAATCGCACTTGCAGCACAAGCAGTTCGTCTATTGCTACACATTTCTTCGAAGCGAGGTCTGTCGTCTGTCTGTCTCTCGTCTGTCACAATCGTGACCCTCAGCGGCGTCGTGATTTAAAAAGTGAGCGGGGCCGGAAGTTGAAATTTTCCGATAGACACTCCAAATTTCCGACAGAGAAGATAATGGGTGCTGAAAATTCTAATTTTGCCCCTAAATTTCTCCCATAATTGTCGTTTTTAGCTTCAAATTTTACACTTTTTGGATAAAAAAAATTGTCAGACAAGAAGAAAATTTTTTTCGACAATTTTCCGGCAACCTAAACTTTTTTTGGGGACAGTTAATGTATTATAATAATGCCCTTCTCTTACTTATCCCCATATCCACGACGCCATTGGGCACCTTGGCTTAAACCGATCAACGGATTTACATGCCATTTGTCAGACAGTACACTTGTGAGATCCAATGAGATGAGGGCCCAGTGCCGACATATTGCGCGGCCGTCCATTTGATTTTCGACCTACTGAGAAAAAATGCACAACGTTCACGCCTGTTCTATGAAACGTGTACGCCAATAATTATATGTTTAGTTTTTCTGCGTCTTTCTCTTTCGAGTGAGGAGCCCGTACAAAACGGACGGACAGACAGACAGACGGGCAAGACTCATAATGCGGCCTATTAGCAGCAATGGAGCTTGTGCAATTTGGTCGGACTAATTACCGACGCGTTATGCGCGTGCGTGTTTTTTGCAGTTGGCTGCCGCGGCCTATCGTTCGTTCTACATAGCCACGGGACACGGGAAACAATTAGTTGCAATGCCTATATGCAAAAAGTAGGGCCTATTAGAATAACTATAATTAGTCCTACTGCAGGCGATCATCATTGCGGGCCGCTAGTATTGACCTGTGGGCCTACCGTGGAACTGCAGTAACTTATAACATTGCGTGCAAACTTCTGGACTTCGTGATGTCCCATGAACAGGGCGCCACTAAATTTTGTAACTTCATTAGAATTGTTGATCACCTATTAAAACGTCATCTTTTATTGGCACGCTATAGGCAGTGAAATAAGCAAGCAGCAAAATTGGCATTATTGAAGATGTATTCACACCACTGGAGAAGAACCGTCTTAAGGCCTAAGTATATACTGCGCAGTAAGTAAATACAAAATGCCAATTCAGCCAACGTGATATATAAAGATGGTGTAAAAATGATAGAGAATAAGACAACGATGACTTTGTATATACGTGACACAGTATAAGCTCATGGTTGGTAGCTGTCTACAGTGGCATCACTGAGTTGACCTGCATCACCTATCCATGTAGTAACCGGGCTCGGCGTAGATCAACTTCGTCGATCGAGACCAACGCGCTTTGACCGCTACACCAAACCGGCATCGCAGATACCCTGCAGTTTAATCAATACTCCACGACGTATAGGCTACGTAGGGCGGCCTACTGCGTTTGGTCGGTACGTCTTTCATACGCCCGGAGAAAAACGCAATTACGTCGTCGGACTGTGAGCCTTTGCAGCGCTCCGGACTGTAATCATGTGCTACAATGTGGACGCTAATTGATATTTTCACCTGCCCGTAGCCACGGTTGAACGACGTTATACATGCCCGGTGCTATATTGATGCTGCACGGATCCGAACGTGGACATTCGTGGACCTCCAATCCATTTGCAGCTGGTAAGGGATGCTGCAATTTATTGGAAGAGATTGGAAGAAAGTTGAACTGGGGATGTTTCTTTTGACAAATCAACAAAACGCATCAGTCATATTTGCAAATTTGCAGTGTATGCCATGAGATGCAACAGTGGCGTAGGCGGTATCTAGTTGTAGTGGGGGCAATTAAGGGGTGAGGTATGGGGAGGGGTGTCCCCTCCCCATGGGGAAAGGGTCTGAAGCCCCCTCCCAGAAAATTTTCGGATTTTTGGCGTGAAAATGACGTGTTTTGGTGCATTTTTGGCACTATTTTTAGTAACTGCTCCTAGGGGGGCACGTGCCGCCAGTGCCCCCTCCCTATGGCTACGCCAGTGAGATGCGACTTTCAAGAGCCCAATATTAGGCTATGCGTATAGAAATGCGACTGCGGCTGGGGCTCTATTCCGGACCTCGTTGAGGGAGCTTACAGGGCTCCGCTAATTTCTCCAGC
>Ga0056128_1001316_pt1 | contig 27299 bp, 28 predicted proteins | sample WorMetLIZISLAND2_FD_71113 | JGI IMG/M metagenome (GOLD analysis project Ga0056128, IMG submission 71113) | Marine gutless worms symbiont microbial communities from Max Planck institute for Marine Microbiology, Germany - Olavius geniculatus... ... | reverse complement strand
ATTGTAGTTTTAATAGCCCATTGTTCTTAGTAAGGAAAAAATCCGGAAAGAGTAGAATGGTTGTCGACTTACGACGTATAAACGCCATCTTAAGACCTCTAATTGTAGCTCTTCCCAAAATTGAGGAATTATTAGCTGATCTTGTTGAAAATAGGCCAAAGTGCATATCAAGTGTCGATATGTTCAAGGGATATTGGAGTATCAAATTACACCCTAAAACTCGCTATCATACATCTTTTACGGATCCTTAAACTGGGATAAGTTATCTATATTCGGTCATACCGATGGGACTAAACGTGAGCGCGGCAGCTTTCGTCTTAGCCATGTGGCGAATATTTCAAGACAAACAGTACTATCATTTTCTTTATAATTATACCGACGATATTGCTATTGCATCGAAAACGTTTCCAGAACACTTAACTCATTTGGAGACTATCTTTAAAACCGTCCGAGCCAATAACATGCGTTTAAACCCGACTAAAACTAGCATAGGATTTCACGAAATGAAATTCCTAGGCTTTAAGGTAAACGATGAAAGAATAAGTATATCTCCCAGTAAAATGAAAGCTATTAAACGTATAGCCTCGCCCTCAAACAGAAAGTCATTGCAAAAGCTATTTGCTTTGGTCCAATATTTCAGGCGTTACATCCCCAATTTTAGTACGAAAATCGCTAACATGCGACAGCTTCTAAAAAAGGACCAAAAGTTCCTCTGGACAGAAAATTGCTAGCAAGAGTAAGATCACTTAAAGAAACTTTTATTGGAGGCACCAATTTTGCAACTCATTAAAAATGATCGCCCAATTTACCTGTATATAGACGCTTGCACAATCGGGGTCGGCGGAGCAGTTTTACACTTCGGATACGATACTAAATCACTAAACGTATGTGGTTACATATCTTTTGCGACGACGGATACCCAGCGGAAATGGAATCCGTACTAGTTAAAATTTTTGGCCTTGGGACTATGTTTTAGACAGTGTGAGACAATTTTCTTGCAGTTTGACCTAACTGTGTTTACAGATAACGCCGTGGTTGCAGCAATGCAAAATTACAAATCCCTAAACAACAGGGAGCGTCGTCTCATTGCCTACATTTCGCAGTTTCCTATGACTTTACGTTACTTACCTGGACGCAAAAACACAATCGCCGACTGTTTGTCACGTATTCGCGATAACCGTAAAAAAGAGAACCTCGTGAAATTTGTTCCACCCCAAAAAATATACGATGATGAGTTCATTTTGCCCATAAGCGAGATGGAGGATAAAAACTGGACGGTTTACAGTTTACAGCCTACCCCAACCGACGCGGCGGACGTAAATCTGTTGCCACGCAGCAGTCGTATAGCAGAGCGACAAGCAAAATTAGAACAATTAACTAAGTCGACAAAAGATTCCGTTACCAATAAGACAGACGAAAATAATATCCAAATTACTGATGATGCCGCCCCAGATAGACGAGATTTAAAACCAGCTTCCACACCGACTTCCATATCAATTTCTAAACCAAATTTGGAAACAGCTCCTACATCAACTCCCACTTCAAATTTCGGGGTCTTTTTCCCAGATAAAACGACCAACGAAATTTTCGATGAGTTACGAAATGTAGATCCCTTGCCAAATTAGATCAACGTTAAAAAACCGCAGAAGAAATTCAGAACATAAGTGACATGCCCATAATCACGAAAGCGGATTACTTGGAAGATAAATTTTTCAGCCCATTTATCAATACTTAAAAGCAAACAAATTAACGGGCAACAAAGAAATTGATCAAAAAACGTTGTTGTTAGCGGAGAATTACTTTCTTGAAAACCGTCTGTTATATAAACCGTGATTACCGAGGACACAAAAAGAGCAACGAATAAGAGGTGAAAATTTCCAACTTTGCATCCCTAATAAACATAAGGACAGACTATTAATGAAATGGCACAAATTGTGCGGACATTTTAGTACTGGTAGATTGCTACCCACGATAATTTTCAGGTTTTATTGAAAAAATATAACTCAAGATGCAAAAAATGTCTCAAAAACATGTGAAGTTCGTTAAACCTCAAGAATAAACCCAAAACAGCAAAGATCACCGTTATACCCTCTACCCGGCCGATGTTCCCTTTCCAAGTCATCTCATTTGATCATAAAACCTTAAGCAGAAAAACAGCTAAAGTCAAACACTCACGTTTTGGCGATTATATGTCATTTTAGTAATTGGACGATTTATAAAGCTGTCTGCGACGAAACGGCGCAGACAACGGCCATGGTAATTATTGAGGAAGTTGTTGCTAATTATGGATACACCATGAAACTCCGTACGTCTGTTTGATTTATCATTAGCATCTGCCTGATTTTACTTTTTATGAAGTAGAAGCGTTGACAGAAGAAATAGACACAGTGAGGAATTTAAATTATTTTACAGGCGAAACAAGCAGCAGACACGTAGCTAATATTGCTATTAAACTGCATAAGATAAAAAGAGATATTGTTATGACATTGCAAAGTCGAAAATCGGAAATAAAGGAACTGCTTTTTGAAATAAACGCTACGGCCAGAAGACGTACAGGTCTGGGTAGTTGGCTTGGGAGCGAAATAGTTCATGTTTTTGGACTGGCAACCACCAAAAATTTAGATGACATCAAACACTTGCTAACGGAAGTACTAACAGGTACTAAAGAAGCGACTTCTGCATGGCGGAAAAGACAAAATTTAATCACAAAAATAACAAGCTTAACAAGCAGAAGATTGGATCACTTTGCTAAACTAATGCATTGGACGAGACAGACCTTGAGGGACAAAAATTTAAGATTACAGACATTGAACCAACAAGCTCAAACAACCAATAAAGTCATTGGAGTCATAATTGAGGAAATTCACATGGCTATATTAAACTTGTATAAAATAGAGAGTATTTATATAGCATTGCATGAACTGTCAAAAGGTCGTTTATCACATCATCTAGTCAACAGCACTTCTTTGGCAGCTGGGATAAGAAATATATCAGAGAATTTGGAGCGGACATCCCCTGAATTTGAGCTTATTTACAAGACCCCTAATTATTATTACACACAGGCTAAGGTGGGAGAAGCAATTCAAAAGGAATCCAACACTGACGTTTTGCTAATAATTATCCAGGCTTCCATAGTCCTCAAAAGCGCCATATCTGAACTGAAAATTTGGGAATTCACATATTTTTTTCTTCGTTCCCCAGACAATCAGGAATTTTACCCCATTTTGTATAATGCACCAAAGTTTATTGCTTATTCAGAGAATAATCCATTTTATTTCATAGCAGCTGACAATTACGAACGAAAAATAAATTAACATGTTTTTTGGCTCTGATAACTGGTAGTATGGTTAACATTAAAGCACTGTGTGAGTTGCATCTGTTGTACAGATTTTTACAGCCAGCAGTCCATGTCATCGCTGTTAATCAGTAATGTTACCACAGTCCACATCAAACGTAAAGGGAAAATCGTTCAAAATTCAACGACCCATATAAACCATATAAGAGATGTAAGAGATATTGACAGAATCTTGGAAAATTTTAGTCCACAGTACATAGTCAATCTGCCTTGTAAATTACGAGCTGTAGTTAATGATGTTGTTTATTTCACTGAAAAACACTGTAATCCGGAAATTGCCGAAATTGACATCAACACTACGTTCCCATTAAATATTATGGTGCTGAAACACTACTTTTCAAATCATAGCCTATTAAGTGACTTAAATTCTGCTCTAGAATTGAACCAAAGTCTATTTGCAGAATTGCCACCGTTATTGGTACAAGGTGAAAATACGACAAAATTTTGGCTAAGGAAGATGAAGCACGTTTTGACTTTAATGCAGCCTTAAATTTCAGTATTCAAAAAGAAAAGATTTACAGCGATCTATCTACTGTTTTGTATGAAAAGATGGTTACAATATGTTCATTCATTTGTAGTTTTAATCCCTTTAGGCCCGAAACATGGTGTCTTGCTTTCTCAATGGCCGTTACATTTGTGAATTCTTGCATTATCATTTGGCTAATTATGCGCATAAAAGCTTTGTATTTCATGGCAGCCACCGTCCATCCGGCAAGAGCTGAGTTCGTATTTACTTACCCACCTACCACAATTAGGCCTAAAAACGTATTAAAAGTTGGGAAGATTTGGCAGTCTATTTAAGAAGCGTTGACAGAAATTTGGGGAGTCGAGACACTGTTAATTTTTATTCTATTAATACTTGGCATTATACTGATATTGTTGATTAAGAAAGCAGCCTTGAAAAAACCAAAATATCAGGCTTATGTGCGTCTAGATTTGCAAAACGCCAACTACTGCTTGCAGACAATCATTTGCAAATTGCAATATAGCCTAAAATACTACAAAATTGACACTTATTATGACGGATTTCGTGTAAAGAAAATCTTTACATTTGAAATGATCAAACTGGCTGATAGCATCAAAATTAGTCAGAAGGTCACAGAACTAAGAGTACCAGTCAGGAAGACAGTTTATTTACTGCCTCATCAAGTACAGTACATGATTAATTTATTGGCCAATGATCACGTTGCTAATTTGTCAATTTTTGATTATAAACACCGGTTGATCGATGTGATTCGTTTAACTGACGGGATGAGGGCCGGTAAAATGAGAAATCAGACTATATCGATCTTGACTTTAAATGAGACGAGTGCAAGTACAGCAAGGCTCTATCCAGACTTGAGGCAATAATAAGCTGGTCGCATTTTATGGACTGGAAAACGTGAAGAGGATTGTATATAGGTCTTAAATAGTTCTGTCGTAAAATACGTGTTCGAGCTAGCGGCGAAATGCTGTTTAGAATGTATATAAGAAATCATTCAAAATTGAGACCAGCTTATTCGAAAATAGAGTAGGATTGGCAATCGTACACACTTTGTTATGTTGTGACTAATCGTACATTGTGCTGATTGTACATGCTTCGGGGTTTGTGAGTTGACAAAGAGCGACCTATCCATCTTGATGGGTCATGAGCTACACGCGCATGCTGGCGGAGACCGCATGATCAGAGCCAAGAGCCAAGTTGAGGGGACCAGAAGGGCGTGTGACTGTTCCGCCTTGTCACCTTCTTACCCCCCAGTAACATGGCACTGTTTTGTGAGTTGCAGTTTTTTAGCAATGTAATCCGTCTATTCATAACATTGGCTTTATATTAATTATATTGTTTGCGTGTGCTCAAAAAACACTCCGTCACTTTCACGTGCTCTCATCATTGTTAGTATAGCTTTTAGCGTTATTACCATCGTTTTAAATATTTACCACTAAATAACATGTAACAATTGTGTAATTAGCATACAGTGCACTTTGTTGTATAGAGTGCACAAACATTTGTACAATATTAAGCTAAAGATTTTAGTTTTAAAAAATTGGAAAATTACATCACATTTTAGCACTAAAATAAACTAGACTAAACCTTGCTTTTAGCTGACTTTCTTAGTAGGAAACGAAAACTCACGGATTTCATCAAGACTAGACTCTGTAGTGTAAGGGTGTTCTCTTTCTGCAGTGTGTACGAGTGTCTTTCACTTAGTGTTCCTTGCGTAATGTTTCTAATCAGTTGCCTTCTGTAACTTCTGTAACTCTCCTTGGTACACGTCATCAACTCATCTCTCATGATTACCGTTTGCGTCTTACCAAGCAGTGGGAACCTGGTACCCAAATTACTAACCAAATTGCTAGCAGATCGTTGAACGTCAGATCTCCTGTTTACACTAAATCCATTTCCAGCTTTTATGCTCAGGAGTCGAAAACAAATTGAAAACAGCAGCAAAAACAGACAGCTTCAGCGTTCACAGTTTTCAACTAGTCGTCGTTCGGCATTCTAAGAATTGTCAGTATGCTAAATACACCTAGAGGATGAAAAAACTAACAACTAAACTGTTAAAAGAAAGATGACACTAAGTCCAAAAGCTCACTCATTAGAAATACTTCTTAGTTCTCGTATAGGCACACGAGTTGGGTGTGACATGTCTTGGCTGAACATGCGGTTACCTATAAGCCAACGCAAAATTTTGTTAAACACGCAAGCACTTATCTTTGGGGATAAAAAAGTTAAATTTAGGTGCGGCGGCCCTATACACCGCTGAGTGCCTGCCCTTAGCTTTAGTGACGTGATGGATTCCCCTGTACGTACCAATTTGGCGTTTTGGCTTGAACAGCGTTACTTAACACCGCTACGGGCCTCGCACTTACCAGCCTTAGGCTGGCGCACATAACAGTTTTAATCGGAAGACCGTTCAAAAGTGCTTGCGTAGGGGAATTGCTTTTCAGGGTTGGTGCGAATCGCTGTTAGGGAAACACGACTGGACATTTGGTTATCGGCGGGCGTCCAGAATCGTTGAATTTCCCGAAGCAGATATGTAGTATCGTTATTATGTTATTGTGTAGATTAGATCGCCAATAACAAACTTTTCAGAATAAAAATTTTGCTATAAAATGTACCATACCTCGAAATTTATAGGATATCAGTTTCAGGCACCAGGAGTTTCGCTTTAAGCTAAAAGTATTAGGCCACAAAATTATTAATGACTCACGAAATCACACTTGATTTAAATTTTAGTTAATTTTAGTTTTGGACTTAATTTTGTTTAGATAGACCAAATATTTTTCAGTTACAGCCCGGCGCAGGCTGGAGCATATTTCAGTTGGGAAGATGGGCGAACCCCCCGGGATTGGCACTTCTCTCTGTAGCCTATATGAGGCCATAGCCCGTCTAACGGTCATGGCCAGCCCTGGGCACACTGAGAGGTCGCAACCAATGGGGGCCTAGGGAGGCAGTCCCAGCGGCGATCTCAGTTGCCCACCGTTTTTTCTTCCTTACTTTTTTACAAGGTCCATCTACTTTTTCCTTTTTATAATTGCTTGGTTATAATCTTACCTTTCAGCTTCCAATGGATTGTTTGTGATGTCCAGTGCTGGACATGCCTGGACATGCCTGCTCACAGACCTAACCCATTGGCTTATAATTGTACTTTATGTTATTTTCGTATTTATCAATATCAAGGAATTCTTATCCCCTTTTAGTTAACCATAGCTAGGATCTTGACGTGCAGAGGGCAGTCATGGTTTTAGTTTGCTGTTTTATTACAACGAATTGACTTTGAGTTCGTGAGTCATTGGTACGGTTTTTTCCTATATTTAAAGTATTACAAGTAACGTATAATTAAATCTTATCAGTTGTAGGCAGGCTGGATGTGGTTTATTTTTAGACCGAAAATGGCAACATACGACGCCAATTTTCATTAGGCCAGGGTTGTGTGCCGTATGAGGTCGTTACTCGGGGTGCGGATGTCTTCTAGTGGGACGCGTAGCGGCTTATGTGGTTGATCCTTGTCCCGAGATTTCGACCACAGCAGCACATAACGTTGGTAAACGTTTGTAAGGCTATAATCCCATCGTATTAGCGATTTTCGTATCTCTCACTTCGTTTGAATACTATAACAAACTTTTTGTCTCGTTGGCCGACGGGCAAGACCGTCGGAAGATTGCATTACAAATAGGTATAAAGCCTTAATATAAATATGTATGAGTATACGTAACGTAGTCACCTTATTTCCTAAGCGCATACGTTTAGCGTGGTACCTCCACGCTAAGTCCTTGTATTGTGTAAGTTCTCGTTTGATATAGGCCGCGTAATCGTCGTAACGCTGCCACTCAAAATTATATAGGAACGTATATAAAAAACCAATTAGTTATTAAATTTATGCACTGTTTGTGACAATTGCTATAGGCCAATATTTGCACCTAACCATAACAAAACGATATTTCATACGTAGAATTTTCAATAGGCGTAATATACCCAAAAAAATTTTACCCCATACGCCAAAAATTTTAATATTATTTTTAGTACGTTTATTTGTTTATAATAATCTATAATTAGGGCCCCTGGCAAAAGATGTAGGCCCATTGACGTATTTGGGATCTTAAAAAAGGGTTTAGAGATCGAATTATAGTTGAGGGATTTGAAGGGAAACCTTGAAGGAAACCTCTCACTGTTTATAGTATAGTTTAAAACTTTTCGTTAAAAATTGCGGCCAAATCGCTGCAGACGATCGCTGTTGACAACCTACAGACAGTCGTCAGTACCTTATACAATAGTACACTCTACGATTTACCGTTTAGTCATAGTATCACACGAGTGGGATTTGGCATACCATAGTGTGTTATAAATTTTTAAGGTCATTCAAAATCAGTGGTTTTTATGCCATTTAAAAGTCAATGTGCGAATGTCTGTTGGTGGCCAATGGCGACCTAGACCATATCTTGCACTATTTAATTCCAATACATTTATGATGGACAGACAGACAGACAGATTGACAAACAGACAATTGTGTCATTTTCGCTTGATTATTCTGACAAGCCTTTTGCATGCCTTGTAAATTTTGTACACCGATTTCCAGAGATTTTCTTAGCTTGAAAATTGTACTGTCTTGAACATTTAGCTTTATCTAAGGACCTGCTGTAAAACCGTGTTTGCTGTTAGTTTCTGCCGGTTGTTAAGCCACTTCTTGTCAATCCACACCCTTGATTACGCACAGGCCAAGCAGAGCAAACCCAGAGCAGGCCCGAGCCTCTTAAGACACTGACTGACACTTTTGCAGCCGTTGTCAGCAATCAGGCTAGAAGTTTTACTTATAGATACCACGATTATATGGCCAACGTGAAATTTTACCCCCACCCTAATAGCATTAACATTTCTTACATTTTTTTCCATATAACTGTTGTATTTATTTGTGACATATTATTAATATGCTTCAGTTAATTTAATCCAAAATGTTATGTTCTGCCGTATTTAGTCTGAAAATGTTACTGCTTATTATTCGTACCTTGTTTCACGATGCCTTGTTCCCTTGCGGTAACTCATGCCATTATGAGCGCTGTATCATTCACTTTGCGAATTCTGCGTTAGGGTACTGCGTACTGTATTGTTGTTAATTTGTACACTGTAATTTGCACCCAAAATTTTTAAAAAAGAAGAGCAGGGAGGGTGTAGGTGCCAGATATCCTAAGAATTCCTGGATAGCTGGCGGCCGCGCCCAAGGCTAAATTAGAAAGACGCAGCCGCCGAGCGTTGTGTTGAAAGAGCTGTAACATTTTTGTATAAAAGACCAGTACTGCAGCGGCAAGAGAGCAGTTTGTGGCCGTTCGTGTTTACTTGCAGACCGATGTCTAAATAGAGTAGTTCTCGTTGCAGATCTTTCAATATTTGGGTAATCAAAAATTATGTATTGTTTTTCACATTATTTCGCTATATCGATAGATAATGGAATTTGAACAAACGTTTTTGGAATCGATCTACAATTGTCTTACGAGTTATCGTTATTCCCAGATGGACTGAACGAAGTTTAGTCCATTTCGAAGCTAGGGCTAAAATATATGTTTGACAAAAGTTTTAAAAGATCAAATTAAACACAACAAACGGGCAATAACAATGAGAGAAAGCCTTGGCAGGATTAAACGTCAGATTGGGGCGGTAAAATATATAAATAATCTAATTCCCCACACCTAAAACTTTCAAATTATAACAAAACCGCTGCCTTTGGCGTTAAAGTTGTCAACACTCACGATCATCTCGCTAACCAGTTCGCCGAAGTTAAGATCGTGGCCGTCAGCAACGAGTTGCGGTCGTAAGTTAAACTGACCATCAAAGTGTTGAATTTCGTTATTCACCTGCTTTAAAAATTTGGCAAAAACGCGAAAGACGATTCAAATAAAGCCAAAACGACGACGGCGATTATCGATTTTACAGTTAACGTAGTCTTTGTTGCGATCGATAAAATCTTCAAACGTCGCGTCTAATGAATCTCCAGGTATTTTGATGTGCTGCACTATCTCATCCACAGCGCGTACAGTACATGATTTTTTTTTAGTTTGCGGACGCACGCCTGACAAACATGAGCTCGTACGTCGTCAAAGCAGTAAGCAGGCAATCGCCTTTTACATACTTTGCAGCAAGGCCGATCCCCACAGCGCCTGCATATTGCACCAGCTGTTGTTGTCGTCGTGACGCCACAATTACGGCACGAATGTTTTTCCATTTCTTCTCAGATCTGATGCAGCACCGTTGACGCTGGTTGTTGTAATGGCTCGAGGCGGCTAGAGTTCGTTCTTTATAGGCACAGAACGTATTACAGACGTATACCGACGTATGACGTACGACATGTGGACATATTACGAACGTATTACGAACATATACGTAAACCGACGTATACGTATACATATACCGACGTACGACTACGTACCATGTTGAGTCGGCAGATAATCTAACCTTTGAACCCACGCTGTGAGTGAGATTCTTACCGTATATCGATGCAGCACGCCGATAACTTACGATCACGAAAAATGGCAACAACGTAGTATATACGTACAGGCCTGTCGAGAGGGTAAGGTAGAAAAGGTAAAATACCTCGGGCTAGACAAAAAAATGTACCATTTAAAAAAATATGCTAAAGGTTACGAACGTATACCTACGTACGACGTAGGCCTACGTACCATGCTGAGCTGACTTGCCAGTTGCTTAACGTTATAGGCCCACATATAACGCAGTGGCACGTGAAAAGTTGTAAAAATAACAACGAGTTGAGTACGTACATGATGCCGACGAAGCATGTCGGTGACTCATAATCACAAAAAACGACGACAACGTAATATATACGTTAGAGCGAGATGATAGAGATGCAGAAAATTAGCACGTTACTACGCTGTTTTTACAGCAGAGAAATCGCGTTGCACTTTGCCTCCATGCGTGGACGTAAACCGTACGTACACGAACGACTGCTCTTTGGTCTTTCGTCGCGCGCTACAGGGTGGGAGTTTAATGTCCACAAGTCGGAAACTAAGTGTTAGGGCTTAATATCGAATTAATGCGATTAATAAAAAATAATTGATAATAAAAATATTCTTGACTGGGATTTAGACGTCAGGTCTAATTTAGGCACTAATAATAGACTATTGTAAGATACTAAAGACTGGTGTAAGTCATTGATATGACACCAAATGCATTCGATGACCTTAGCTTTTGACCTTGACCTTGACCTTGATCTAGATGTGTCAAAAAACACTTTATGGCCTCAGAACCCGACTTTGGCCTAGATATATGACATGACTTTGACCTTGATTTTGACCTTGACTTTAACTTTGACCTTGACCTTGACCTTGACCTGTCAAGGTTATTATGGGTCAAAACTCTCAATATCTTTCTATTGAAGTGGGATTTTTCTTGAACGCAAAGCTTGCCAATTTTCCTTTTAGGCCAGATATAAACGCATACAACAGCGTGGTTCACTCATGTCTACCCTTTTGGCTGAGTAACGCAACCTGTTAGCGTATTGGTCCACTGTTTTTCAGTCACCTTGACGTTTGTGGTACATGTCACACGCGCTACAAAATTTCAGGACCGGGGGCTTCACGAATTTTTTATTGAAAGCCTCTTTGAAAGCCGCGACCGTGTTCTTTTAAGCTAGATTTAAAAATTCCAACCAATATTAAGCCCTTCGTATCATCATCGCTGTAAAGAGTTTGAGGTCTTCTTGAGCAACTAGGCCTTTATAAGCTATGAAAAGCTCCAGGCGTCTGCAAAACTCTGCCGGGTCCTCGTCGGCAGTCCCGTAGAATGGTTAAGGTAGCAAAGCTCTGTCTTCAGCCATAGTACTACGTCTAGCCTGCTGTGCCGTATCCTGACCTCCTAGTCCGTCCAAAGGCTGCAGTTGTAGAGACACTATATTATTTGCTGGCTGATCGATTTGATCTAGCTGCGGTAAAATTGGAGCTGTAGACCACACAAAAAATTTTTCAGTGATAGAAACAGGCTAAGTCCTAACCGGTGTTTGAAATTTTACCCGTGGCGACGCTTTAACTTGTTCTCGTTGTGGTTCTTTTTTCCAAAACGTTCTTGTTTTTTTACCTTTTTCGAACTTTTATCGTCACTACCTTTTTTTAAAATTTGAGGGTCAGGTAAGTGTACCAAAACTTCTCCGCGACTACTTCTCAAATTTCGTTTGTACATCGCTATAGTTGCAGTTAGTATTGGCCAATTTGTTTGTCTTTTTGTAAAGCAATCGGCTTAGCACTCATTCATACGAAACATGTCAAATATTTATTTATGTATTTATTAATTGTGAACATACTCCCCCCAGTTAAAAAATAGTTATTTGCCGTGTTACATTAATTAATTTAATCTTACCTTTAAAATTCAGATGCTGATAATGATTGCAGTAATGCCAAATGTTGCTTGCTGTTCAGAATACGCTTTGTGGACGTGGACGACGCAGATTTAAGTTCGGACGCTGATGACGTTGCTCACTCAGCGCAATCGCAATGTCGCACGGACGACGCAAATGTAAAGCCTACAATGTTGTTCAACACTGTCGATGCCAAAAGCGTACGTTATAGATGTCTTCATAATGACAATAGCGGAAGAAGAAATGGTGAACGTGCAAAAAAGACAATTTTATAGAGACGATGATGCTATTTTTAGAACATGACGTCATCACTAGTGTTGTACGAATTAGGAAATAAAGGTAGTGAGGTGTGTATAATACTTTAACAAATGTATGCCGCGTTGTACAGTAATATATTTTGCACAATTACACAATTACCGTATCGATACTGTATCGTTATTGAACAAGTAAACAAATTTTATTTAGCATTAATATTTGAACGAAAATTTTTAACATGCTCTGGTGGCTTATAAACTGAGAATGAGGGCAAAAAGTTTTGTCGTACAAAAAAATTAATACAGTATACGAAATAATGTAATAAAAATAGAAGAAAAAAATACTTACCTGTATAAGCTACTAAAAGACGCGCAGCATGCGTCGACTTCCAGAAAACGCAGCGGGTCCACGCGCGTACTAAAAATATGTATTACGTCATCGCAACGGTATAGAAGACGCGTTGTTACGTCATCTTACCCACCTACGGACCTACAAGCCTACCGACTGCCGGATGACCGTATTAAAATGGGCATTTACTCGCCTACGGGCCTACAGGCGCGCCGTGAACTTCTGGATTACGTCACAAGACGCGTCAGGCCTGCAAAAACAACATACAAGTAAAGAAATTGGATTTCTACAACAATCGCAGGACCAATCCACTTACTAAACACCTGGGATAAAGTCGAGTTTTTCTGCAAAACAAGAACAAACTCGCCGACAAAAAAAATTTTCACGAGCATGGCGATTATAACTCTCTGTATAACGTCGCTGCTTTTTTTCAGCATGTGCCTCAGCATAAGTACGAGCAGTCTCCAATCTATCACGCAAGTCTTTAACTCAGTCGTTGTCTTATTTCTTCGAATAGGGAATTTGTCTTCTCCTATCCAGATATTACGCAACACCGTCGGTTGTCCATGTGGTAAGCGACCGTAAACCATGGTGTAAAGAGAGACATAAGGAGAGACACCAGTCGTTTCATTGACTGACTCACGCAAACCCCAAAGAATCACATCAAGGTATCGATGCCACGCTGAACAGGCTGAGTGGACAGGTTGGGCATCTGAGCGGACATCAGATAAAGCCCAGTGAGTTGAATAAGCAGAATGTGCTATACAGTGTAGAATGTAGATGGACAGTACGGACGGTATGGTCCTGCTGAGCCCGATGCATCTGATGTGCGTGAAGTTAAGCATGATTCTGTTACTTATGCATGTAATGATAATGAGTTACTGCCATGTGATTCTGAGATTGTGTTTGCGCGTCAAAAATGTGTGACTTTTGGTTATTTGGCTGATGATCATGCTGGTTTGAATGATTTTGTTGATGCCGAGATACGGAGGCTGGAAGAACAGACGGCGAAGCTGAAACGGCAGATGGCGCAGATGAAACGCAGTGACGAGACGACTGGAACCCAGCTGGTGTCTGGCAGTCGACGTTCGTCTCGAGCTGCGTCGCCGGATCTGGCCGTTCTTCGCAGACGTCTGCAGTTCAGTACCGCTCGGCATAGTGATCAACAGCCGTCGGCCGCACATCTCGACATGCCGCTGTGTGATCGGCATGGTGTCGCTCAGGCGGGTGAATCTTCGTCGTCTACGCTTCGACGACATGTGGCACCGCGTCATGATAACGACCGTCAGAGTTCGAAGGCTGATCGGTTTTCTGTAGATGCTGAAGTTGTTGATCTCTGTGCAGTTCCGAAGCACTCTCTGCTATGAGTGCATCTTATCACAAGCAATCTGTTCCGTCTGAAGTTGATGCGAAGCTGTGTAGAGCTGGAAAAGCTGTTTCAAAGCGCAGTGCTGCAGTTGAATGCAATGTGTCTGGTCAGTCTGATAAAAACAAAAGCGATGTGAGTAGCCGTAAATCACGTGTTATTAAGCCAGTTGAGCGTTATATCGAGTATGATGTGTTTAGTAGTTCTGATGATAATAGCAATGCAGTTGAATCTAATAAAGTGCTAAAATGTGTGAAGCCTGCTGTGAGTAAGAGCGAAAGTCGTTGTGGTAATAAGTTGAAGTCTGTTTGTGTGTTAAAAAAACCGACTAATGTCGAGTCTGTTTTGTCTTCTTTGAGCGATAGTGATAGCGATGAGTCTGTTGCTACAAAGTTATTGTCCAGTGGTAAAGCTCGTGCAACTGGTACAAAGTCTGTTTCTCGTGATGTTAATAGTAATCCGAAGTCGAAAGTGAATACTGGTGTAAATGAGAAGTCAAAAGTGAATCACAGCAAGTTGTCACACGTGTCACGTCGTCAACACCACCGTGGAAAGTCAGTTGAAGTCTGTTCCAAAAGTAAATCAAATACTGATGAACGCAGTACTTGCACTCGTCGTCGTACATTCATTTATCCAGATCGTTTTAATAACGTGACGCCTAAGTTTGTTACGTTTAAGGCAAATTTTGAAAATGTTAGAGTTGGAGCTGCGTCTCAGTGTCTGTGGGATTAAAGTCCAGATTGTGTGAATACATTGGACAAACTGTGGAAGCTATTGTCTGATCGATTTGGCGGACAGAAGCTTACTAAGAAAAATCGAACTGAACTCCGCAATAGGCGGCGCAAACATGGCGAGTCACTCGATTCACTGTGTACTGATGTCAGGCGTTTGCTTATCATGGGATACCCAGGTCCCAGGTTTACAGCACATGAAGCAATTGCAAGAGACAGTTTTATTGGAGCATTGGACAGTGAACTGGCACAAAAGGTGCGAGAACGAGATCCGTCTACGTTGGATGAAGCAATGCATACTGCTGTGAGGTTGGAGACAATTCGTGAAGCTGTGCCAGCTGCTGATGTTACAGATGATACTGTGCGTAAAAAAAACAAACATGCTCGAGGCATTAATACTGGAGCTAAACAGTCAGCTATCAGTTCTGTGTTAGCTAAAATGAATGAAATGCAGAGTCGACTGGACAAACATCTGAAGGTAATTGGTGATCAAATGGCAAATGTTGAGACTGCTGTACGACGTCCTCAGCAGTCAGATGTCAGAAATTTACCGGGTCGAGCTTGTGCATCAGCTAAACCGGAACGTGGTTCTATGCCGTCTGCACCAGAAGTTTCTTCGCAGAACAGTCATCAGTCATCCACTGCTACCGAAATACTCAGTGCTCTTACACAGCGTGCTTGTTATTATTGTGGTGATGTTGGTCATATTTAGCGTGATTGTGTGCAAACAGAGCGTGATGGTTATTTTGGTAGTTTTAATTATCGTCAGCGTCAGCGTGCAAATGCAAATTGTGATAATGTTGTTGATAACAATAATACTGTTCATGATGCAAATATTGGTTTTGCTTCGGCAGCCACTCGTGGTTCTCGTAATTGTCTTGATAATGGTCATGTGTATTTGGTTACAAACATTGATGGTCAATGTCATTTGGCATTAGTTGATTCTGGTTGTGAGCTTAGTTTGGCACCTAGTAGTATTGTTGGTGGCCGGGTCTTGCGTCCCGTGTCCCAAGGGGTGTTTGCTGCGAATGGTTCTCCCATTTTTGAGCAAAGGGAAACCGAGATTGAAATGGATCTTGGGGGTTATACCTCCACCGTCTTTGTTTTAGTAAGTCCGGATGTGTCTGAGTTGATGCTGGGGATCACGTGGCTTACCCAGAAAACGGTAACGTGGGACTTTACCACCCAAAATTTGGTCATAGGACAAATGTCCTTTCCATTGCATTCTAAGAAATCTTCAGGTGTTTGTCGTCGTGTGTATGTTGATCATGCTGTTGTTGTACCACCCTGTCAGCAAGTGGATGTTACTGTGCGTTCTACTTTGAGAAGTGTTCGTTTTTCTGAATGAGATAATTGGTTGTTAGAATCTCGACAAGTGAAACCCGAAGTACATTTGGCCAGAACTCTGTTGCCCGATAAGCATCGTGATATTTCTGTGCGAGTAGTTAACACTACATCTGAACCCCAGGCTGTTAGGGAAGACTTGTGCATTGGAAATCTATAGCCAGTCGAAGTATGTCAGGCTGCCCGTGCAGCATCGGTGAAGACAGCTAAATCCGAGGATGGTGTTACAAATTTGGAAACAGTTGATCCAGTGCCAAAGCTTTCAGAGTCGCTGTTGTCCGAACTGTCTGATGAACAGCGTGATCTGTGTGGTGAATTGTTGCATCGATATGAAGATGTCTTTTCCAGCAGTAAATTTGATGTCGGTCGTACGCATCTGATTACTCATCACATTAACACGGGTGGACATCGGCCCGTGCGTTAACCCCTTCGTCGACATCCTGTGACATACTTGGAAGCCATTGATGGCTACGTTTAACATTTGTTAAAGAATGATATCATTGAGCCTTTTGCTGGACCCTGGTCGTCGAATATTGTAGTTGTCAAACGAAAGAATGGTCCGTTGAGATTGTGTGTAAACTACCGTGCCGTTAATGTCAGGACATACCACGATAGTTATTCACTCCCAAACATTGAAGCTACGTTTGATGCGCTTAGTGGGTCGTCATGGTATTGTACACTCGACCTTCGAGCAGGATATTATAACGTGCCTGTAGTTTTGGAGGACAGGGACAAAACCCAATTTGTGACACGTCGAGGCACTTGGAGATAAAAGCTCATGCCGTTTGGGTTGTCCACAGCACCAGGTACATTCCAAAGGTTAATAGATTTGACCATGTGTGGATTGACGAACGATTTAGTCCTTGTTTACTTAGACGATTTGATTATTCTTGAAAACAGTTTCGATCAGTTGATGGAGAAGTTTGAGGTTGTTCTTGGTCGTTTGCGTGCCGCGAACTTAAAGCTCAATTGTGGTAAATGTGAGTTGTTCCGACGCAAGGTTTCATTCTTAGGTCACATCATTTCTGGTGATGGCATCGAAGTGCAGTCAGAAAAGTCTGAGGCAGTGCGTTGTTGGCACAAGCCAAATAACCTCACTGAGCTGCGATCTTTTCTTGGTTTGGCCTCTTATTATCGTCGCTTCATCTGTGGATTTAGTGTTGTCGCGTCTCCTTTGTATAACCTGATGAGAAAGAATGTTCAGTTTCATTGGGACGCTGAACAGCAAAATGCATTTGATAAGTTGAAAACTGCATTGACTAATGCGCCTGTTTTTGGTTCCGCACGTAGTGAAGGCACATTTTATTTCGATACGGATGCTTCGGACCTTGGACTTAGAATTGTGTTGTTACAGGAGCAAGATGGTCAAGAAAGAGTGTTGGCGTATGCTTCGCGAACATTGTCAGCCCCTGAAAGAGTCTACAGGGTGACAAGAAAGGAAATGCTGGCAGTTGTTTTTGGGTTAAAACACTTCCGACAATACTTGATTGGTCGTAAGTTTGTGATCCGTACTGATCATGCAGCTATTCAGTAGATTCGATGAACTCCCGAACCAATGGCACAGGCTGGTCGCTGGTTGGACATAATGGAAGAGTTTGATTTTACTGTACAACATCGTGCTGGTAGTAAACACCAGAATGTCAATGCTTTGTCGCGCCGTTTAGTTGCTGAAGTGGAGTCGCATGTTGTTGATACGTTGTGTTCAGATCCCGAGAGCAATGATGCTTCTGTGCGTGCAGTGCGTAGACCTTGTGCTACTGGTGATCCAGATTATCATCCAGGCCAAGCGAATACTTGTAAATAGCCCGAGGTCGAGACCAAGTCTACTGGTGTACCAAAGATGTGGCATGTACATTCCAGTAGTGAAATGGCAGAATTGCTGAGAAACGACCCTGATATTAATCCCATATTAGAGCTCCGTTTGCAGTCTGAAGAGCAGCCGTCGTTTGATATGATACGAGATCAAAGTGTGAACACGAAACATTATTGGAGTCAATAGCCACGTCTTGTTATTTGTGAAGGTGTTGTTTATCGTACTGCTTTCAATCGAAAAAGACAACCTGGGGGATTGCAGTTGTTGGTCCCAATGTCGTTGCGTAATAGACTAATGGACATTGTGCATACTGGTTTCAGGAAAGCCATGTTGGTATGGGAAAACAATGGATCAGTTGTCGCGTCGAGCTTGGTGGCCTGGTTGGCGTGCTGATCTTCGACGATATTTCAAGCGATGTTCCCAGTGCAGTCGTTATTACCGCGGAACTTTACCTCGGCAAGGATTGTTGCAACTCAGTAGAGTTGGAGCTGTGTTTGAGAGGCTGTCGATTGATCTTACCGGTCCGCATTTACGCTCTAAGAAGGGTCACGTTTATATCTTTACCGTTGTCTGTCCGTTCTCGAAGTGGTGCGAATGTATACCGTTAGAAACAAAAAAGCCGTGACAGTTACCCACGCTCTGGTTGAGCATGTGTTTTGCAGATATGGTACACCTCTAGCTCTGTTGTCAGACCGTGGCGGTGAGGTTGAGGGGCACATAATGCGTGAAGTGTGCAGATTGCTGCAAATTGATAAGCTGCGTACCTCGTCGTATTATCCAGCTTGTAATTCAGCTTATGAACGAATGCACCAAACGCTTAATTCGTTGTCAGGAAAGGTTGTTTCCAGTCGTCAGACAGATTGGGATGAACACTTGCTATATGTAGCGGCTGCGCTACGGGCTTCGCGTAGTGAATCCACAGGATATAGTGCCAACTTTTTGATGGTGGGTCGAGAGGTTAACACACCAGCTGATATTGTGTATGGATTAGAAAATCCTGAATCAGTGACGTCGTATGACGATTTTGTGGAATCCGTGAGACAAAAGATGAGAACAGTCTACGAAGTGGTGCGTGACAATCTCGGGGTTGCTGTTGAGCGGAATAAGAGATACTACGACCTTTGTGCTAAACCCGAGTCTTTTTCTGTGGGACAGTTTGTCTATTACTACAACTCTCGGAAACGTGTTGGACATTCCGACAAGTGGCAGAGGAAGTACACTGGTTTTTTCCGAGTGGTAAAGGTGTTGTCTCCAGTGAATGTGTTGTTGCAAAAATCCAAAAAGTCCCATCCGTTTGTTGCCCATGTTGATAAAGTGAAGGAATGTTATAAATCAGGCAAGCCTTGTGAAGAACCTGTCCAGCTCCCTGTTGTTGAAGACAAGGACTGTGAAGCATCTCCACGTAGGCCAAAACGGCAAGTCCAGCCTCTACGTCGGCTGATTGCTGAATAGGCTTAGTTGTTTGTGTGATCGTATTGTTGTTGCTGTTGTGATGTCGGTACGTAACTCGTAGTGGTCGGTGCAGCAGTTGGTGACCCGGACAAGGTCATCGTACGTCGTCTGCCGGCCGTTCGTCGACACCCTAGTCCAACAGTTTGTGGGTATGTTTTAGCTGTTTCGTGTGATGGTTCGCGCTTTTGTCTGCTCACTAGTTGTGTGATAGTCCTTTTTGTGAAAGAAGGATTGACTGTCGGTTGGCATTGTGTGTATATACAGTGTTTTGAACATGTTGGCTAGTTTACTGGTAATATCAACGAGGGCGTTGATGTTTTAGGGGGGAGTTGTAACGAACTGACAATTTTAAGCCGTTTTCATTTAATTTTTATTTTATTTCATGAAATTGGTCCATCTCTAGTCGAATCGTTGAACGGTATAAAAGCGGACTGTGACCGGAAACGGTCTTTCTCCACTCAGCTTGTTGTGACTCAGTTTGCAGTTTGTCAGTGTGTCAGTTTGTTCGTATAATTGTATGTTAGTTTTCTTTCTCTTCTATTAAAAAGACCCCCTGTAGTTCATTTTTTCCTATTTGTGTTTTATTTTGTGCATTCAGTCGTAATTTTAACGTCCATTTCTCATTTCTTATTTTTCATTTTCTCATTTTTCACTTTTCCTTTCTCATTCCTTATTTTTAATTTTTAATTTTTAATTTTTAATTTTTAATTTTCAATTTTCAATTTTCAATTTTCAATTTTCAATTTTCAACTTTCAATTTTTCATTTTTCATTTTTCATTTTTCATTTTTCATTTTTCATTTTTTATTTTTTATTTTTTATTTCTCCTTTCTCTTTTCTCCTTTCTCATTTCTCCATTCTCATTTTTCATTTTTCATTTTTTCTTCTCATTTTTTATTTTTTTTATTTTTCATTTTTTATTTCTCATTTTTCATTTTTTTTTTCATTTCTTATTTCTCCTTCTCATTTCTCCTTCTTATTTTTCATTTCTTATTTTTTTTATTTCACACCGTGACACCTAATTCACAAAGACAATAGCATAATTGAGTCCTATTTTTTTATATTGGTTCACTTAAGTGCGAACTAATTTTCAAAAATCGGTCATTAAAGTTCACACTGTTTGTACAATTCGACTGTAAATATAATCAAAATTTGCTGTTCATATTACTTGGTGGTATTTTATTACGGATCAGAAGACATCATTTTCCGTCACTTTTGTGTTAAAATATATTGAAATTAATTACTTTAGTGTGCTATGTAACAGTTTTAGTGTGCGGTTCACTATTAACTACATAAATAAATCATCTGCACATAAGCCAATTTTTAACTATAACATCTCAATCAGGAATCGTGTAAACAGTGGTTTATGCGTAGATGATCTGTATTTCATTTGCAGGTTTAATTCACAAAAAACCATTACAACATATAATGCATCGTAGTAATCGCAACCAGTGGCGTCGTGGCAGCTGGACAGGTGAAAACGATTGCCGATTCTACATTTTTAAATGTCGGTGACCACAACACTTTGCTACACTGCCATCACAATGCAATTTGTAATGCACAGTGCAATGCAAACAGGCATAGTTTAATTAGTCATGCTGTTAGATCTTACACAAGTTTCCCACATTTTTTTATGACAATTTTCAGTATTTTTCGTAATTCACAAATGTTTAAATATTACGAAAAACACCAATTATTTACTATATGCAATATATAGTCTATTGCAGATACTTTAGTAACGTAGCAAAATGTTGACATTAGCTGTTTTTAAACCAAATTTAAAAGTAAAGGTACAAATAATCTGCTAGCAAAACGAGCAGAAACATTTTTGCAATGTTGTAGTCAAAACTATCAAATTAAAATAATACGTGATATTCAATTATAATGTTTCTGGACTTTGCAAAACATTGCGTTTAATTTTTCAAAACTTTTTAAAAACAAGGTAATTTTTTTAAATATCCAAAAATTTCCATAATTTCTAGGAGGCGTGAAAACCTTGTTTATATTGGCAAAATGTGTTAATTAAGAAACCTTATGCACCGTGTCCCAAAAAAGGTCAAAATTGTTTTTGGCTTAACTATGTCAAATTTTGACCTTGTCAAATTTTTACCAACTTTGATAATTTTTGGCATGAAACTCTCCAAGAGGATATCATTATGTGTGGTGCACTTACTTACTACTTTACCTAATTTATGTCAACGCACTACCGTGTGAAACACAGATGCTCCAAATTGTTACATTACGCGGCGATTATTTGTATCAGATGGCTCACCTTTGCATCATTAAATCGACAAATTCCGTAACGTAATTTAATAATTTTGAGACATTAAATATTTTATGCTAAAAAAAGCAAACAATAAAATAACTAGCTGATGAGCTTAAAACACGTCTAATCGACGAGCGAATGCATTTAATCAGTCGACCTTGATTCTGCTATTACCCATTGGCGTTGCATCTAAGCCACTGCGTCTTTGTATGCGGAGCACACATTGGCATAAATTCCAATTTGCAAGCGAGTTTGTATAATTCTGTTAAATAATTCACATTTTACTGTATTTTGTGCCTAATTAACTCGCTACAGCGTTTACTTGAAACAACAACTCAGCATTATGCAACAATGTGGAGCATTTGTGTTTCACATGGTTGTGCATTGATATAAATTAGGTCAGGTAAAAATGAGTGCACTTTACAAAACCTGCCAAAAATTATTAAAGTTAGTAAACATTTGACATTTAGAACAAAAAATTTAACTGCTTTTTTTCAGACACGGTGTAGTGATTACAACGCTTTGCCACATTGCCATTAAAACAGCAGCTTGTAACTTTTTAAAATCTAGAATCGAAATTGGGTTTGTTCCCCATTTTTTCTATTTTTTTATTCAATTTTTGACTACTTTTTTACCTTATTTTTAATTTTTTTTAATTATTTTTTTTTTTTCTCTCCCCTTTTTTCTGCCCTTTGTGTTTGACTCTACCTTTTCCTGCCCACAAAGCCCATAGCTAAACTAATGAGTGGCTACTCTCTCCAAATCTAAAGTCGAAATCGGGCGCAACTTTTCGCCATTTTTGGACTCACGTTTTCCCCCATTTTTAGGGTTAAGTATATTTTCTCTATTTTTGAACTCAAGTATTCAAATTTCTTTTTTCCCTTTTTTTAATTTTTTTAGAAAAACAAGTTTTGTTAAAAATATAATGTAAAAATAGTAAAAAAATAATAATAGGTAAAAAATAACGGAAAGTTTTGTTAAGGTTTGTAAATTGCAAATTAAAAATAAGAGAAAAGTTTTGATTATACTTTTAACAAAAGGTTTTCTTATTTTTTACAAGCAATAAAAAATAAAGGGAAGTTTTGCTAACAGTGTAAATTACCCATTAAAAATAAAGGAAATTTTTAATCTACACGTTTTACAATATTTATTTTTGTTTTTTTAAAGCAAGAAAAATAAAGGAGAAAGTTTAGTTATGTGTACGGATTGCCCAGTAAAAATAGTAGACTTTGTTACCAAAATACGTGGGAAAAATAAAAAGGGTTTTGTTAAAAGTAAGCCTATAAATTGCCCAGTGAAGAATAGGGAAAAAATTTTGATTTCCATTTTTATCAAAACTTTTTTTTTATTTTTTACAAGCAATTAAAAACAAAAGGTAAACATTGTGTTAAAAATGCAGAATGCTTGTTGAAAATAGGTGAGAGTTGTGTTAACGGTTGCTTATTAAAAGCTAAAACAAAATTTTGTTCTGCAAGCTTAATAAAAAGTTTTGCTTATTTTACAGAAAAAAAGTAAAGAAATAGCTTAAGTATATAAATTGCTTGGTGAAAAAGTGGAAGTTTTGTTAAAATTATAAATTGCCCAGTAAAAATTAGGAGAAAGTTTTGATCTACATCCTCAATAAAACTCTACCCATTTTTTACTAAACACAAGTTGCCCTTTTAGTATAGTGATAGATGTCACTGGCTGTAAGCTCGCCTAGTGGCTTTAGACTGAGCATAGCTGCCAACCGTTTGTGATGCATTTTGAACTAAAACAGCGCTTTTGGTAATGGCAATTTTGCATACACCCTTAACAAAAACTTCTTACCTGATTTTTCACTAAATGCAAGCTGCACCCGCCAGATATAGAAATAGAACCTCCTGCATCACATTGCAATTTATATGTCTATTGCAAACACCAGGCTCACTGAATGCTATCGTCAAACACCTCATGTGAAATTAATTTAAGTTAACCAACTATGTACTGTTTAGGTCAAAATCTGGCATCAGTCATGCTGTCATAGTTATTTTTATATACTTTTTAACGACAAAATACTGCCACACGTTGTCGTGTAAACATACTAAATTTACCTAAACAATGTTGGCAGTCACCGTTTGTTATTAGTGGTCCTAAAAGTTACAGTACGCTAAAACGGCGGTTGCGATTGATTCGCACAAGTTGTTTAAATAATTACAGCAAAAGTGAATCATCTGCATTTGATTCACTTTTCCACCAATAAACATATAAGTCAACAGTGAAATCATTAAACATGATCCAGTATTGTACGAGTTAATGCAGAAATTTTCTTCAGTTTAAAAAATAATAAACTCGAATACACTATGACGAAGACTTCAAGCAGCTAAGTGGATGTCACCACGTAAAAAAGTTGTCGATTTAGTGGAAAAGTGGTTTAATCCGCAAAATATCAAAAAATGCACCTGAACCATTACTAAACTATTGGGCTTAATTTTACTGGATAAAGTAAGAACACAAAGGACGGATCGCAGTATACAAAAAAGTGACTGAACACCGATTCAACAGACACAACACCACCATGAATAGGCACCTTGTCAGAGCAAGTAATTTTGGCTCGGCGTTGGCAGATCTCACAAGTACGACAGTAATCAATTACGTCATTCGTCAAGTTTGGCCACATAAAACTGAGGGCAATTCTATCTTTGGTACGTCGAATACCCATGTGTCTTCCTACTAAATTATGTGCCAAGTTTAAAATGTTTTTACGTCTGTCACATGGTACAACCAGACGCTCTACAGTTTGCTCAAGGAGCTTAGCGCGGTGATACAGCAAATTATTTTTAAAAATAACCGCCTTTACTTTCACGTGCAATTTTAAAAGCACCTGATAAAGAATTACCGTTTTACTGCTCATTAGCTGACTTATCAAATAAAAATAAAATTGAATCCCAGTTTTGGGAAACTGGCAAATCAATATCATCACATGCATCAGATTTCATCACACTCTCATTATTACGCACATTATCAACAGTATCGTTTTCAGCATTACTGACACGCACATCATTTCTAAATTTTACCAAGCTAACTGTGTGTTTATGCTCGTAACGTCTTATATATTCAAGCTTACAAAATACAAGCCGAGAGAGTTAAAAGCTAACAAGGCTTACACACCAGTAACGTCTTTATATTCAGGCTGACAGAATATAAGTTAACAACGTCAAAGCTGACACAACTGACAAAGCTTACACAGGCTAATATATTTTTAACGTTATTGTACACAGTTTACACGTAATAACGTTTTTTATCAAGCTGACAAGCTTACGCACCAGTAATGCATTTGCGCTAAGCTGACATTTTTAGGCTTACAAGAAGGCCTAGAAGCTGACAGCGTTTAAAATCATTCTGACAAGCTAACATCTTGCGTTTAGACTGAAATTAATGTTTACACAATACAGGATGACAGCGTTAAGCTGACAAGGTGACAAAGCTTACGCAGAGTTACGTTCGACAATAATGTTCATACAGCAATAACTACCGATAAGTTTACAATAAACAACCCATAGGGCTTAGAATGTAGCAATATTTGGCTGCTATCGTAAGCTTGTACAAAGCATGTACTACATAGTTATGGTTACATGCCAATCATCTTTCAACATCTTTTTGTCATCATTCAATTAACATCAAACAAATTGCACTATCAATCTTAATTAACAATAATGACACTAACGTAATGCCTCTGTCCGCTAAAGTTGAGGACACTGTCCAACAGTTTAACAGACGCCAGTTGCCGAACTCACGCAATTGACCTCCGGCTGACATCGAAGTCCTTACTGATCTCACCAGTGATGCTGAACTCCAAGCTGGCAGTGGGCTGACATCGTGACTTGGTTTACCGTCGGACACGGTGACGTGTTGAGCAACCCACGAAACCGACCTCGGGCTGTCATCGACGCCCAGTTGACGTGGCTAGGTCGTCGCTGTCGAAGCTCACGTTGAAGTATAATTGCATCACCCGTTACGTGGCGCTGAGTCACATGTTGACGGGGAGTTGTACCATCCCTCGACGTGGCATGTCATTAGTTCCGCAAGCTGTTTGTAGAATAATAAATTGTCATTCCACACTGACACTGTGGTTCGGTTAAAGCGTGGCAGCTTTCCGGCAACAGCAACTTGATTTTTTCGGTGCGTTTAAACATTCTCAACGCATTAATAAATTACCAATTTATTCTGGCTTTCAGTTCGATCCAGTGTCAAGTAAAGTCAGCAAACAAGTCCGCTCGGACTTACGCTAATGCCCACAGAAAGCGCAGACACATGATTTTAATGAAAACCCGCAGCGGCCTGACCGTCACACGCGCGTAAGTATCCAGATAATTCTTCTGAATCCAGCACTAATCTTAGCAATGATAAGTCGCCGTCTGACAGTGATAGGCCTATTGATATATAAAAGCAACGCACAAGCGGTTATGGAGTACGTTTTGCTTCTGATGACCGCAGGCGATCTCATCGTCGATGGGGTAAAACATACTGGCGTTGACAAAACCGCAAAAAATGTTTGGATAAAACCAAAAAAATTGACTGTCATGGCTGTTTTAAAACAGTTCTGGCGCAGTTTAAAAACTGCAGTTTGTAAAATTGCTAAAATAATTCCGATAAGGCTGCTCACTTGCGTCAATCACTTACTAAATCTGCGGTTTACTTACTGTGAAAAGCAGAGAGACTGACTTATAAATACAATACAATACAATACAATAGAAAATTTGCACTCAAAAGCTGACAAATAAACTGTCAGCACATAAACTAAAAAAAACTGAAATGTTTAAAAAAACTGAGATGAAAGGTACTGAGAATAGAAATTCTGTTAAATGTAAAACTGACAAAACTAAAAATTTGGGGCAAAGCCAAACGTGAGTTCGCCCAGCGCCCTGAGTCCGATTGGGGGAAGGGGTGGGGGGGGTAAATTTTTTTCGGCACCAAGGTCACGTGGCCCAAACTCAAATGCACTGGCATACGCCGAACACGCATTGTCGACTTGGAGTAGGTCAACATAAGCGCTTATAATTTTGTTCGTAGTGGACGAAATTTTACCCAATTTTTTTCGTTCTACGTCGAAAAGATCGTTTTCGTCAACACCATTTAGATTTTGTCGCTATCTTTATTAGTTCCAGAGATATTTGCGCTCAAACTCGAAAGCTGTCGTAAAACGTACTAAATTTTGGACATTTTTTGCCTTCCCAAATTTTAAGGGGGACGGTTCCTTCAAAAGTTGTATTTGCGTTAACACCCCAACCTAGAGACACATCAAGTGCCAAAGTTTCGTCGGGCTACACCCCTAACTCCGAAGTTATAAGCGCTCCTTTAATGCATTTTAAGCCAATTTTTTACCTTTTTTAAAAAAATTGTAAGGGAGGCCCGTCCCCGGTGGAAGGTGCGCTAGTAAGACTTAATAATTCGCTAGCGCGTGTAAAAATTTGGGGGTGCAGCACCCCCTTGGGGCCGAAATATGTTTTTTCGAAATATGCGTTTTAGGTGGGTACGATTCAACATCGAGATCTCCAAGGTCACTGGACCAAAC
>Ga0056128_1001315_pt1 | contig 27308 bp, 16 predicted proteins | sample WorMetLIZISLAND2_FD_71113 | JGI IMG/M metagenome (GOLD analysis project Ga0056128, IMG submission 71113) | Marine gutless worms symbiont microbial communities from Max Planck institute for Marine Microbiology, Germany - Olavius geniculatus... ... | reverse complement strand
ATGACGAGCAGATCCCCGAAGTCTGATGTGGCGACTGAGGTATGATGGGGTGGACGTACTGCGGATTTTGTATGTCAGAACTGCCAATTTGTAGTCGATTCGTTGGCGAACAGGAAGCCATAACGCGTATGCATGAGCCATCTTTGGCGATACGATACAATTATGACACAGTTTTGTACTGAACAGCTGCACAGGAAGCAAGCTGTCCGTTTAATCCAGCAACAACTAAAATTAACACTGTCGAAAATTGATTTATTAGACCTGTAAGTAACCACGTAGGCCTACCCGCAGCATAGCATGCTAAGTGTTGCTAGATGTGTGCAACATCCTTCTTCATAACCGTAGGCCTACCTCCCCTTCTCCTTCCACTTTTCCATTCCTTTTCCCCTTCCATTTTCCCTTTCCCTTACCTTCCCCTCCCCTTCCTCTTTCTCTTTCCCTTCTTTCTTCTTTCTTTCCGTGTCTACGTCCATGCGTCCAATATTTGAGACGACATATCTCCATAACGGTGCAAGATAGACGCATAGTCACAATGGACCACCACAATGGACAAGGGACAAGTCGCCCACTGCGAGTCGAATGGTCACATGACCGATGACGTCACGCGACCCCAATATGTCAATGTCGTGACCCCGTTGTTTTCGAAGCGGCAATTAAACCTTTTAATTTTTACCACTGGCCAACACACCTCACTCATTTAATTAATACGGACTTTACTGTTAGCTATCGAGATGCATTGGACAGACTCCTACGTGTTCGTTTGAACAGTATCTTGTTTCCAACGGTTTTAAGTTTAAACTACAACAATACCGCTTATAGGCCTACACTAGTTTTTAAAATTTAAATCATATCAGTTTAATCATTACGTTCGATAATTTGATGATCATAAAGTCTGAGTAAAGAGGAGAAGGAATCAAAGCAAGGAGGGAGACACGGAGAAAAGAATTGAAAAAAGGAGTAAAACCAATAAAAGAAGGCAGAAAATATCCTATAGCCTCCCGTCTAGGAAAGAAATTATCAGGAAGGGCACACAGGATGGGTAACTAAGCGTGTACAAAAAGGCGGTAGAAATACACATATAATAAAGGCTAAGCTCCCCACCAAAGTTCTAAATAAGTACTGAAGGTCAAAACTAATAGAAACGCACCAAATACATCGCACTATACGTATATTTAGTATCAGATAAAGGTATTGAAATAATAACACTAACCAAAAAACAATGCATATGCATTAATCTATTATATAGGTACAGTACACTACCAGATGAGTGCACGTAATTACTAAACTACGCTAACACATGCATTAGCTGCGCTAACTATGTCGCTCATAACCGTAATTAATTTGTAAGTCTACAAGAAGCCATTTGGCTAAACCCCACAGAAATTAACCAGCTGGTCACACTGACAATTCACCGAATCACAATTATATTACAAAGCAGGATAAACGGGAAAAAACAACATTCAACAGAAGTAAGTACTAAACTATCCGACCACACGTATATCTGCCACACTATCGATGAACATTGTCCCAAACGTAAATGATTTGTAAGTCTACACTGAAGCCACTGGGCAAAACGTGTAAGGCGCTGAGTGAGTAGGGTTTAACGTCCCGCTCGACACAGTATAGGTCATTTTGGCACGCACATGTATGCACATAAACACAATAACGAAACAGAAAGTTAAACATGTAGAGGTGTTGGCAGAAATTAAGCCCACAGTTACATCAACAATTCACTGAGTAAAACTGAACAGCAAAGCAGCATAAACAGCAACATAAACCGTTGACTAAAACATTCACAAATGTAACATACCCGTCTATTTACATCAACAAAAGACCAGCAGCTGCAACATAATTAAACAGTTAAAAATCAAACAAATCAACTGATAACTGGAAATATATCTAAAAAAAATTTTTTCACTCAAAATATGTCGAGCGAAATTCACAGCTGAAGTCACATCAGCAAGAAACGAATTATGTGATCATGCCTATCATTTGAAACAATAACCAAATTAGTCAACAGAAGATTCGTTTACGGTTATTCATCTCAATCAGTCAGCATTATGCAAATTAATGACTGCAAATCAAAAAAACTAAACACAAATCCTCATTTAACACTCTGTCCTTGATCACCAAAATGAAATCAATAATTCTTCGAAGATACAGCAAAACAACTAGAAAGCTCTCAGTCTCTCAGAGAGTACAAAGAGCAAATCTCTGCTCAGTAAGAACGCAAGTAAGTAAAAGACTTATACAGCATTAAAGTCTCTGTATCGACAGTGAATAAGCCATAACAGACCAATGGTGATAGATCCTATCTTCAACAAGTACGCCCCTAAAATTAATGTAAATAAAATCTGGTAAGCTTCAGAAAAAAGCTACAGTCTTGTAAAGCAATAAAAACTATAAAAAAAAATCCTCAAACCAGATTATCCGAAAATCTAATCACTTTATTGCATTAAAGTATCCCTTCTGGGAAAAAATACGAAAATTCGTCCCCAACTTTCGTGAAATATTGCCAAAACAACGTGCATGGAAACCAATGCCAGAATAAAATTTCCATGAAAAAAAGTGACAATTCTCAGCACGTTATCGTGGCATAAGAACTGCACCATTATCGTCATTTTCTTCTTCATTACCACCGCTAAGTCAATCAGTCATATCAGTCAATCAAAAACAAACTACCGGTAACAAAAACACTGCACTTAACTAAGCTTGGCGAAAACATCTGCTCAATGCAACTAATGAATAAAACAGGCAACAACAATATACATGCCTCGATGAAGCAATATGACCGTCAGCAGTTAGCGCATAAGCTGGGTACAAACAATTCTGACAGCAATGGGACACGTTATGTCATGCTACAGAAATAGCCTCAACACATTTAACGACGACGACTGTACATGCTTCGGACAACACGTAAAATAAAAAGACAACAGAACGAGAATGCGGAACTGTACACATTTACACGGTATTACTTAACGTTTCACGAACATTTGAAAATGTGAAACTTATTTGCTGCAGCAGCACTTACTCAACACAGACTCGAGACCTTTGAATAAAATCATAAGCTGAAACATTAACTTAATAAGTTATGCAAATTTACTGATAATACAACCTTTTTATTCCGTTACCGAGATGAGGGATCATATCAACTTCTGCACATCTATGATAACTTACTGCCCGCCACAGCGACACCTGGCGGACAGTCGTTCCGAAGAAGGCAGCAGCAGTTGCCGAAACGGCAACGACAATAAAATAAAAAAATTGTATTATCGATGAATTTGCATAACTTATTAAAACTCGAAACGATTTAATGGTAGGCCTACTGGCAAATGTTTAAACACCTGCTATAGAGCTGTGGCCAAAAATCTAATCAGAAAAAATAGGTAGATGCTTTATGATATTGTAATTGGCAGCTGACTGACATGAACTAATTACAAAGCAGCACGTTCTGCAGCTATCATTATACCCACACTGACAAACAATTAGACTCACAGCCTTTGTGGTCGTTCGCGACTACTATCTGGAACGCTGGACTTTGTGTCAAAAACAAAAATAACAAAAAATGGAAAAAATCATTGCTCCCTCGTGAATAAAATCACCGAACAAAAGAGTAATCTAAAAATATCAATCACTAAATTAAAACTATACAAGCTCTTCGCTTAGGAGACTGTCGCACTCTACGCATGTTGTGATGGTTATTGCGACTTACTGTGTAGCCACAATACTGCACGATTGGCACATCATATTGTGTTCAGAGTCATCCAAGGTCAATGATTTTAATGTCATTTGAAAGCCAGTATTCGACTTCTTATTAGTGATCAATAGCAATCTAGGTCCCATCTCGCACCGTTTAGCCACAATACACACGTTACAGAAAACGACAAAAGAGACAACGGACGACAACCCTGTAAGACGCCTACAGCATTGCTGTAGTGCGTCAATAATATCTGTCAAAGACAGACGGACGGACAGGCAAGATCCTTAATGCGGCCTGTTAGGACAGCCAAATAAATAGACCAAACATGAGATAGGACGCTGGGGACTTTCTAGAGGCTGTCGATAGTAATCATGTCTCTATATGCAGAGGATTGGCCGCGATTTTCAATGGAAAGTTTCAAGCTATAACTGGCCGTATCTCGGAAACGGTGACAAAAAGGGCCATGGTCACTATTAATCACTAATAGGAAATCGCATACGCCCTTTCAGATGAAATAAAAATCAATGACCTTGGATGACCTTGAAGGTCTGTACGGCAACAGGAACTGTATAAGCTGTAGCACGTCATCCCAAGCAACAGCTGGGCTTTGTTGTTCTTTCTATGACGTGAGCAGACAGACACAATGCCTAATAAAGATTAGACAGAAGCGGTCAAACCGGGGCAATTAAGACTGCGTAATAAAGGACAGAAAACGTCACACAATCGTTCAGACAGACAAAGACAGACAACGTTTGAAAAAAACCTATGCGGAGGAGGCCCCAAATTTTTGGATCTAATTTTCAAAATGTAGCATATTTCCTATCACAGTGCAAAATATCACGACGATCGGTCGAGCGACCTCTGACATCATGTAGCAAAAAACCCATAGTGCTGCAATGGGGTGAAAAAAGGGGGAGAGTAGGAAAGCAGAGATTCGCATTGATCGAATCGACGAGCGGCGGCGAGATTGGCTCATGCTACACAGCTAAAGTGGTAACTGCGAAATGTGAAAGCGCCTGATGCTGCTGCTGCTGCTGCTGCTGATGATGATGATGTGTGGCTTGCAGCGCGACTAAGTAACCATCGGCCCAAACTACGCGCTTTCACATTTCGCAGATATCACTTTTGCTGCAAGCATGGGTTCCGTCCGTCGAATTCGGACAGACAGACAGACTTTGCAGCGTCTAAGCAACTAAGAGTGCCAGAGCGCAACAGTCAAATATACTATTCACAATTACCGATAACAACAAAAACGAACAAAAAAATACAAAAATAACTTTCAACAGTTTGTTTATACAAAAGAGAAATATTACAGGTAGATATAACACACATCATGATAAGTATGCTTGACAGTTCACGAAAATAAGTCACAACGATAAACAAAAAACAGCAGTTTTGGTACATCATGACAAAGCGGCGATGCAAAAAATTTGGAACGATGCTAAACTGCCTTCTATTCAGTACAGGATAAAATTACAACAACATAAACAGAAAAATATCTCTGCAAGTATCTCAAGTTGTGTAATAAGTTTCCCAGTGGTTTATGACTTGTTGACAAAATTGATCAACTAAACCGCTGGTGTAAAATGTGCTTCTCATAACACAGGACTGCATATAACTAAACTATCCATTTTTAACATAGATGGAATTAACATTGCCGGAAATTACTGGAATTATCACCAAAAGGAAACGTCATATATTATACTACAGAAAAACAAATGGAAAAATAATACATCAACTTAAAACAATGAAATAAAATTGTGCCCATTAGCTTGGAAAACTCTGAAGTACAGTAATGAATGGCACACAATCGTACAGTCCTAAGGTTGCTAACGACGTGCATAATTATTCAGCAGTCAAAAAAACCCAGAATACCACTAAGAACAGATATATGATGCACATACATAAATGCCTAAGCATAATTATGCAATTATACAGAAAGTCATCTAAGCCATATTAACACTACTGCTAATTCATACACCCTAAGGAAACTATCGTGAAATTGAATTCTTGTCACCCACAACAGCGGAATTATAAATAAAATTCATAATTCCATAATTGTTGAGAATAAACCACAACATCTATACACATTGTTACCATGAAATTCAGCATTTTCACACACCAAAGAATTTTTGGCACCATTTGCGTGCCATATGTTACAAGATTTGCAAATGCAATGACGCGGAACAACACGGAAAATTCACAACATACATGTATCTCCCGCAATATAGTCGTTCACCCTGTGACAATTACTAAAAAAGGCTAAATGTTGTACAAAAAACTACGTTACATATACTACTGTACACTTGCTACAGCGTACACTCGGTGCTCTGACGCGTCCATAGTGGGACAGAATGGAACCAAAGTTGTAAAAAATGTCATATTCACCCGCATATACCGAAAAGACTTCACAACCTGGATTTACATAAACAATGAAGACACGGTGGCTCATAGTATATACAGAGCATAATAATGATATCAATCAATAATGATTGATATCAGTAAGTCTGATTTCTTCAACAAACCAAGGCCAATCTACAAAAATTCTTACAAATTTTTCTCAGCTCTTCCACGAGCAACTGTCTCGTGATCAGCAACTTAGTTGTATTAAGAATAACCAAAAAATCGTTTGCATAGCTTCATGTAAGTTTTTCTTCTGTTTTTGTACATTTTTTCCCGACAACTTTTGAAAGTCTGACTTTTCTTAAACTTTTCGTAAGTTTGACCTGAAAAAGCATCTGTAAATTAGGCCCTTGGTTTTGGCTAAATAACACAAATCACAACGAAATAAGTCTGTCGCTGTTATACAACTGCCTAGAAGCATAACAGATATAGTTCACGTTATGGTCGAACTACTCACTAAATAAGTGTAAAAACAAGTTACACAGTACACCTATTAATAAAAAAGCAACGATGCATTGCGTACATGTACAGTGTACACTGTACAGTATAAAGTCTTCAGAAAAAGGCAGCAGAATCCGTTGGATCATGTGTAAGTCTTGCTGGTGTCCGGTTCATGCTTTTACAAAGTGGCCACAAATCCCAAGAAAAAAGTTCCAAGCTTTCCAGGATTTTCCAGCGGTATGAACTTACTTTTCCATAGTTCATCGCAACAAAAAGTATTTCTAATAATGACCTTCATTAAGAATCAGTTCATATAAATGCCAGCAATGTAACGGGTCGCTCCCGTACTTTGACATTTATTAGACAAAGTTGCTACTCCAGAGACTGATAAGATCCTGTTTACCCAGTCAACAGCTCTTTCACAGTAACTTTAGAATGACAAAAACAAAAAATATTTTATTTGTTACAATCTTTCCCCTGAAATTGCACAGAATTCCCCGGTGACTGCCAAGTTTTCCGCATTCAGAGTAATCCCCGGGTATTCCAGGTTTTCCAAAATTGTGGTCACCCTGTTTTATGAGTAAACACAGCAGAACAGACATCAATTCCTTGCATTTGTGGTAACATTCACGATGCTAAATTTCAACGTAACTTCACAGCACGCATAAACAATGCGACAAACTTCAACGCAGCGTAAATGGAAAGATACACTTGCGTAATGCAAACGATGCTACTCTGCAGTGTAGAAAAAGTTTCAGCAACAAACAGCAGCGACTACACCATTATAAACCTCGCAGCAAATATGCTATTATAAAAGTAAGTAAAGAAGCGAGGCTTTCTTTTGGTACAACTTAATATTAGTTCCCTCGTTTGCGGACTTTTTTCTGACCAAAAACGTCCCAAAATCGATGACGGCTCAGGGTCCATCGCAGACCCATTAAAGAATCCACTGCTGAGTTTAGGAGAAACGACAAAAAAATGAGGCAACGGGAAGAAAAAACATGGGAAGATAAGAAAGGATGAGGATCGAATCAAAAAACTTGCTCAAGACTACTCCTACTAAAGTGTAACGTAGATACATGAGGAGATAGCCAAAAGATACAATTGCTGTATTGTCAGTAACAACAATGCTTGGATGTGGACACGGGCAACACTAAGCTGCAGTGTGTAAAAGGTTTCGATGGCGGACTACGCATACTGTGGGATCGAACACAAATACATGACAACAGAAACGTTGACGAAGCCAAAAGATACACATTTGCTCAGCGTCGATCGATAACAACAGTTGATCTGCATGCTCAGGCAGCTAGGTTGACCCCGACGTCGACCTCACTAGCAGCCCCCGCTATGCTCTCCACTTCGTAGACACTCTCATGCTTCGCCAGGATACGAAGCAAAGGCCGTAGCTTCAACCACCAGTTGTCCAGCGGGATGCGATGCCTACATGGTAACATTGTACACACAAAAATATGTCACTTTTCGGGTTGGTGGCATGGCATAGCAGTAACACGTTTCATCTGAACAACGAAGTTACTCTACACTGGGCTGGGTTGGTTGGTACTTGGATGGGTGACTGCCTGTGGGCAGATAAATCACTTTGATATGTAACTAACCACCTAGGTCAACTCAGCCTTCCATCCCTCCGAGGTAGGTAAATCGAGTACCAGCCTATCTGGCTAGGGTTAAGGCAGGGCACGTTCACCTGTGTCGGCTGGCAGGTAGTAGGTAACACTGTGTGATCCCATATGGCAGGTGACGCTCAGCAGCTCTGAAATGGGCTTCCTATTAAAAGCTATATCACCACCTTTAACCTAACAAAATATAATTTACACACGATATGCATATTACAAAAATGTTCCGCAAATGTTTTCCTTTTTCGTTCACATGTAAAGTTAAAGGCAGTTGCAAAAATAAAATTCTAAAATACATTATGCCTCGAGAGTTACAGCAGCACCTTATGCTTTACTCCATTTCTGTCAAATGTCAAAAATTTTTTTAAAAAAATTCCCCAACCGTGTTCCAGTTCTGCAATAAACAACTGACGAAATTATGAAGTCACGCAGTTGCATAACTGAGTGAAAAAATGTCATCAAACTGTAAAGTTTAGAAATAAGGCAAACTTGGCACTGATCAAACACTAACTCAAAGTCTGAACGTGGCTTTAAATCTTCGATCGGTGTGAATGCGCTCTGACGTTTGACCAGACCCAGCAGTGTGGCTGTGTCTCTACTCTTGGTGTGCACAACTCCTGCAACGGAAATGCATTTGATCAACATAATAATAATATAATAATAAAATAAAAAATAAATAAAAATAATAGTAATAATAATAATAAGTGAACATCTATATAGCACACTATCATGTCAAGATACCTCTAGTGTGCTCAATGTACTGTCAATACATGACAAACTGAAAAAATTTATGAGAACATAAATAATAACTAGAAGGCACTCGTAAGAATGCATATATCCGCTAAGTGAAGTAATTTAAACATTACAGCTACTACTACCAATACAACTACAGACATCAGGACGTCTTGTCGGTCCTGATCTCTGCTTGCGTATGACATGTGGAGATGATGATAAGTCATCATGTACAAACATACACACACAAACACAAAACAACGGACAGAACAACCAATATCTTAATCTCCTCCAATGTTCACTGTGTTCACCTTGGCCGAGATAATAATAATAATTAAATGAATTTGTATAGCACCAGATTGACTAACAGTTGGCTTTTGTTTAACCAGGTTCAAGGCATGATTACATGGACAACAAAAACATCTGGAAAAAATGTTTTTTCCAATGTTTTATGCTTTATTTTACAAGTAGCCATGTAGAAACACCTCAGCAAAATGAAATATTTATCAAGATCACACGCAATGTAAATACACTGTGTCTGGTAAAAAACGGACCCCCTAGACATCATGCAATAAAAATGTCAAATCTGAACGAATTTAAATAAAGTTTTGTACGCTTAATCCACAATAAATTCCTGAAGTGATTGCCAAATTTCGCTAAAAATATTATTTCATTCCAAAATTATTAAATGTTGAATATCTATGACCCCTAAACTTTACTTTTTATCATCGAGACCCTCAAAAGGCACTTCCTTGCGCAGAAACACGCGTTTTGAGCCCTCATTGGTCGTGATCAGTCCTACGGTGTGATCTGGAAGCGACGCAGAGAGTACAAAAAAAGAAAGAACCAAAAGTAAGCCAAAAATTCGCCATTTTCACAGACCCCCTTCCCATCATCCCACATTAACTAAATTTTGCACGCAGGGTCATATCCCGAATATCTTTCTCGGTTTTGAGTTTCAGAAAGATCGGTTGAAAAATGTGGGAGCAGTGGGGGTCAAATTTTTGGCTTTCCCACTGACTTGGCACATCGCTTATACAACAGCTTGTTCTATCGCACAAGCCGTGATTTAGTCTTGACTGCTATCTTAGACCAAACTTGGGTATTCGCTGACCTTACCTATTGTACATGAAAATGAAATACAAAACATAAAACCCACCGTCACTGGAAACAGAGTCCTGGACCTGCTGTATCAACTTCTCGGCACACTTTGCTGCCATTTTGGTTCCCAAGTTTCGATCAAACGGTGATGGCCGGCCACCCTAACAAAACATCAGGGGATGAACTATTTTAGACTCAACGTGAAAATTCACGTACGCAGTTTTATAAGACGTTGATATTCAGTATGAATATTACACCTGTAAAACTTTTACAGCTATTGCAGCAAATGACTCCTTGAGACATGAGTAACAGAATCCTTAAAGAAAAAATAAACCCTGAAAACAACATGGCCTAAAATTAAAGTATATAATTAATAAACTTAAGTGACACTAACAAAAGTGATAAATGATTTAAGATAAAATCAACATTTAATGATAAAAAGTATAGACCGCCATTTTTCATTAGGCAAAAAAATGGATGAATACAGATGTTGTTTATGTATTGCTGCAGTTGATACCAAATCTCTAGTACTTATCTATTACCATAATAATACAATCAACAGCTTGTTGTATTTAGTTCCAAAAACTTTAAAAAATAAATAACAGTCTGTGAAAGAAATTACAGCTAGAAGATGTGTGAAAAATGCTGACAAAACGACAAGTCACCGCAAAAATAAATTCAAAATTTAATGAGACAAAAACAGTAAATTAAGCAGAAAACAAATAAATTCAACTTAAGTTCAATCACGTGATCAGACCTGCTGCATGTGGCCAAGAATATTCTGCCGACAACTAAAGAAGTGTTTTCCCTCTTCACTGTAAAGTTGGTTGATGAATGCTGTGGAATAGTTGTCATTTGCATTCTCATTCCTGCAACATTCCATCACAGTAATCCACGTGGATTACGATCCACGTCACAGAATCCAAATCCTGACCTCCACATTCTTATAATATGCTAATTTGCTACTTAAGACTTTGGTTTAACCAGTCTAATTTCCCAGCATTAGTTTCAGAATATGTTAAGAGCAGGCTAGATGCCTTCCTATAAGCCATATAAGCAAATGATCACAAATGCTAAAGAACACAGCACAACGACCACGATCCACATCGTAGAAATTTTCTCATACTACAATGTAACAAAATTAACAGCAGTGAAAAAATATTCCAGGAAAATCCTTGATTATTTTCATGTCTAGTAGGGTAGGTGAATTGAGTATCGGCTGGCTTAAGGAGGAGTGTGTTCACTGTTCACCCACGTCGAATAGCAGGTGACATTGACTGATTCCATGCGTCAGGTGACGCTCTGTAGCTCTGAGACTAGTTACCATTAAGAGTTATAAACAACGTGAGTTGCAGACAACATCCTTTAGCCTGTTAAAACAGCACTAGTGACTGCACTCCCAGGATCCCAAATCCCAACTATTTTCGCCAATCCCAAATCCCAGGATTGGCAGCATCCCAATCGCGGTATTCCAGTATTGCAAAAATCCTCAAAATAGTACTTTTTCGGTGCTGAAATCGCTCAGTGATCCAAAAACAATTCATAGCTGTCTAATGAATAAAAAATTTCGTAAGCACTTTGCTGCGTGCTGTAATTTTGACAGTTGCAGTCACGATCGCTGCAGTTTAGATAGACGCACTGCCTCGCTCCGCCGTAGCTGTCAGACGACTGTCAAATCGTCACTGAGGTGGGACATCGGCACCTCAAATCATCGTATGTTCACATGTGTTCCATGCCGCAGACACAATTGACACAGTCACAGATCGGTGAAATGAGTGTCGCAGCAGCTGGACTGCAGCTATGTAACAGCCTGCCGATTAAGATCCGACGGAAAGACATTAGTTTTGGCAGCTATTGAAAGCATATCTCTTCATTTAAGCTGCAGTGCATTGTGACATTTTTACTTAATTGCGCCAGACATAAGTACTCGTACTCACCCACTCACTCACTACTACATCTTATGCATAGAATATTAAGTTTACAGAAGATACCAAAAATAACGACTTATCTGTAAGTCTAATCCCGAAATGGGATCCCGGGACTACAAGCTTCTCAATCCCGGATCCCGAACCTAGGACTGCAATCACTAGTTAGCATCTAGTTAGTTGGTCACTAGTTAGTTGGTCAACCTGAGCACTAGGCCGCGCTTGACTCCGTCTCGAATCTTTGCGACGAGATGAGTGACGTCACCCTGCAGGTCGGTGATGGTGAAAGGCTCCTCGAAGATATACGCAGCATCAGCACCACCGGCCAATGCACTCATGGTAGCCAGGTAGCCAGAGTAACCACCCTGCGTCTCTATCACGAACACCCGCGTCTTGGTGCCGGACGCCGACTGCTTTATACGACTGCAGATCTAAACTCACACATGCTGAACAGGTCAGATTTAACACACACAAAACACTTAACAGACACACAGTTCATATGTTTATTGGCTGACAGGATACTGTTACTACACTGCATCCACAATAAAGTGAGCCTCCCTAAACATATTGCAATAACAAGCTGAAACCTGCACCGTTTTAAATAAAATCTTACACACACAAAACGACATTCATTCTGAACACTACGTTGCAGTTTCGCAGAAATCTACATCGTCTTTGCAAACATATCAAATTATAAATAACACTTCTGAATGCCAATAGTTTTTAAATGCAGCCATTATCGATCTTGTGTAGCAGATGGTTCACATTAGAAAAAAGCAGCTTTTTTCTTGGAAATTCGGATATTAGTCTAAACTGCAGTCTGATCAGCCACTTAACTTACTTTCGTCTGTTTGTCTGCAAGATGATGGAAAACCGGCGCTTAAAGCGGTCCAAGAAAATAGCCGGGTCTCGAACAATCCAATAAGGCAAGTCGCCAAGTGGGTGACTTCAAAATGTGCTGGGTATCTGACATGGTGCGACCCGACCCACTTTAAGCCCTGCTGAAATAACTATAAACCAATTCGATTATTTTCTTGGAGAAGCGAGTCGTGGCCTTAGGAAAAACGATTATTAGACTTTCATGGCGGTCTGGGACATCATGATGCAGAACTTACATGCAAAAATTTTCAAAAATAAGTTTTTCAGTTTTTAAATACATTTTAAAATAATTTACTAATACAATGAGAAAATCAGTAATATACTGAGTTGTTATGTAAATTCATCGATAAATTGTAATTACAATATGAAAATTCATCGAAAATACCATATTTAATTGAATTGATGTTGATGTTTTAGCAACCGCTGCTGCATTCTTCAGAACGACTGTCCGTCAAGTGTTGCTGCGACAGGTAGTCGTTCCAAAGAAGACAGCAGCAGTTGCCAACACGTCAAAAATAATCAGATTAAGGTTGTATTTTCAATAAATTTGCATAACTCATTAAGTTACTGTAGTTTCAACCCACGAGTCTATTCAAAAACAAATTGAGTTGTTAAAAATCAATCATCTGTCGGCAGTTGATCTCTTACATCGGCAATCTCGTTGACCGAAGTGTCGGCACCAAGACTGAAATCCGTGCCTGGGACGTTGTTACTGATTGTAGCCGGAATCACAGTCATCGGGATGCAGAACTCAGGATACGTATCACGCAGCTCTGCCATCATCAGCACACTGTGAAATGCCTTCAGACACATATACACAGAAGATTAATAGTGCATAATGAACAATAATGATAATTATTATTATATTTACATAAAGGACAAGAATAAACGTTGACATAGTAATGTGACTCAAAGTTCAGGCAAAAATAAGAATACCTTCAGACCCACACACATACACTCATGACAGTCTGATCTCCACTGATTAATAGTGCTCAATAATATAAAAAAATAACTATCATAATCATCATAATAATTAGTATATTTATATAGAAGACAAGAATGTTGACATATTAATGTGCCACAAAGCCCAGCCATCACTGTGAAATGCTTACAAACACACATATATACCAGTATCCATAAACTAACAACTTATACCAATCGATGTTTTTTAACCCTCTAGATCTTTAATCCCAACAATATATAGACCCAATAGAAGCCTGACTTCAATCAAGCCCAACGAAATCATCTAGCAAATGACCACAGAATTATTAATGCAACCAACGATGTACACAGTGATAACAGCAGAAACTTATTTCCCTTTTTGGATGGTATCTGATGGCCATCTGATTATCCCTAGCACTGTTAAAAGTCATACATTACAGCAACGTAACAGCTGCCAATAAGCAGAAAAAACGAAATGTTGGAATGATCATGATAGTTTTAGAAAATGCAGTTAAGCAGTTTGGTAACAGCATGAAATGTACAGAATATACCTCAAAGCCGCCAACGATAAGAAGTCCGTGAATGTTGTATTTCTTGAACTGCGCAGCTATCTGCTCCATTCCAACGTTGTCTGGTGTCTCCCTGCAACCAAACACTTCACTTTCAGATTCGGCGAGTTTCTAGACAACATTGTGTGCTTTATAAGCACATTCTGTCAACAACTTAGAAGCAATCTGCACCTAAGATGAAATGCTTCTTCTTCTGCTGGGATATGCTGCAGAACCAATAGTGGTGTTGATGCAGCAGAAAGTTGGACAGCAACTGAGCCGAACTGGATGTTGGCTAGGAGACTCCGGAATGCTTCACATGATAGAGCATCAACTACGTCATCCACCAGATGAGTCCAGTCGACAATGGTAACCTAACCCTCTCACCAAAAATTTGCCAATAATGCAGTTGCCACTAATTACAATGTTTGTTTAAACAGCCAACTTAAAAATAGTAATTACAGTTAAGGCCAAGCCCCCAAATGCAAACTTTAGGCACTGTTTGGTGAGTATTCGCCACACTGAACGCAACAAAAATTAGCAACAGTTTTTCTCGAATGTTCACTAGAGTTTGACAGCAATACATCATTTTGCGAAAAAAATAATAAAACCTGATATTGAATCAAACATGGCAAACGTACAGCAAAAACACTTCTGTACGAACTTGTAAGAAAAGTTTTTTTTAATCAGTGACTATTAGCAAGAAATACCTGGTAGTTCCAAGCTTGGTTCCTCCCATACCAGCCCAGCCTTGCACGTCCGTCCAGTTCAACGGATTCACCTAACAATACAGTTTATCAATTCAGCATCAATTAATATCTAAATTCAACATATTTCAGCTTTTCTTTACAAAATGCACCAAGCAACCTAAAAACAAAGCTTTTTAGCTCCGAATAAACTTATTCAGCAAAGCAGAAATAAATTTTCTCTGTATATAGGCCTACTATATTTGGGCCCAATCTTCAAAAAGTCTTCAGAAATGTACATTTTCCAACAGAGTTATTGATAACTGGAACTCAATACCAAACTGTTGTGCTAACTCTGATAGTACTGGTGGGCTATTATTGTTTCTGTTGCACTGCAGCCAGAGACAGGAGGCTTTATAAGGCACAAGCCTGTGCCCACTCATGCCATCAGCATCAGAATCTGACGTCGGTGGCAATGACAAATCAAGTTAATCAGGTGAAAAGTCTAAAATTCCAGCTTTGGGAAAATTTTGTTTAAGTATAAGTGCATCAGTAGTGAGTAAGTAAAATGTAAACCTATATAATGCATAACGTTAAAAACCTTCAGTGTCTGCTAACTTAGAGGTAACGCTAATGAATGTAATCTGATGCAAAACTATCATTCGAAAAACCAACGACATGAACGTCAGTCTACATAGACTCACGTTGTCCAGTATAAGACCTTCAAAGCCGAAGCGAATGCCGAGCACTTTGTATCCATTTGCAACAGACAGACGGACAAAACTCCGCACGGCTGCATTCATGCCGCAAGCTGGGGCACCAACGTTCATTACACCCAACGTATGCAGGTGCTGTGACCAAACGCACACAGCAGTTGTTGATACACGGTGGCGGGCCAAAAAAATAAGTAAACCAGCCGAACAAATGGTGTTCATGCTAGTGCTTTAAGGTGCGTTCACAAACACAAGTGGAAGTCTGGGTACCAATATACGAGTTCCAGTAAACACGAGTTTGCGTGTATTCCAACGGCGGCCGTTCACATTGATACGAGTATGAGTTGCATTGCAAAGTAAATGACATATAAATGCATACCTGACTCTTCACAGAGAATATCTTTTACGAATTTGAATAATGAAACTAACAACTATCTGTCTTAAATGCTGCACAGACAAAACTTTCCAAATGACTGATACTGCTGCAAAGATCTGTTGATCATTCACCTTATCAGAAATCTCACAGCAAGTACTAGTCAATATGACTGTACTTCCACACGTATCTGCTACCATCTGCTACATGCACTAAGATGCTTGAAGTGTAAGCATACAGATGTCAACATGACATGTTACCCAGGCTCATATTTGGAACATGTAATTATAAAGTTACATTCCGAAGGAATAAAGCACACAACATACCGCTGGCATTCAGTTATTAAAATTGTAATTCACGGAATATAAAGAAAGCTCAGATAAACGAGTGAAAATTGTTTTAGTTAATTTTGTTGTTGGACCAGAGCAGAAGTTTGCATTCTAGACAACTATACTGTCCAATAACCAAAAGCATCCAAGCAAAGAAGCTAGATAGTAGGTATTCATTTGAGGTGTTGAAAATCGCTAATCAAATTATAATTTGTGTATATGGACAGGCACGTCACGCAATGTACTAGCCCTGTATCCATAGTCTTGCAGTGTGAACTGGTGTCTGGCTGAGGGCTAACGAAATTGAAATCAATGCCACCCTGTGAGCTTTAAGGCTCTGGAAGGACTTTCCACCTATTATATGAATATGGACAGCATGCCACAGTTGCTACTTGGTCATGAAATATAAAATGCAGACACAAGTACAGCACCCAAAATGCACAGAAGTCTTGTATTGTTTATTCATCAGTAAATTCCACCAATGCATCATGTTGCCAACTGATTTTTGGACTATATATAACAAATGCAATATATTTCAGTTACACAAAAAACGCTAAATTTTCAACAATACCATCTATGATAAAAACATTCGCTACTGCCAAACAATTGCCAAAACTGAGTGTTATTGGCAAATTCGAAGAATACTGCCATAACACGGCCAAACTTCCACACTGAAATTTTCACAGTGAAGTTGACTTAAATGCAATTTGACATAGTTGGCTTTTTAATATGCTCATCTGCAAACACTTCTGATGCACCAGACAATACACCGATAAAAAAAACAATGCAAGAAATTAACAACATAATTACCATTCCATTCAGCAGCCATAAGAAAAAAAGAAGAATTTTGTACAGAAGAAGGAGCACTGCACGGGAGCTCATCCCCCTTCACAAATTTTGCTCGTGGGGTGGTCTCCTTCAGCCACTAAACCACAGACTGAAGTCCGGACGGCAACACACCCAACATAAAGAACGATAAAAGCAGCTCGTGAAAATGGCTACGCTCCAGTCAGTACCGGTTAGTAGAAAATTCGTCACACCGGAAAATTATTCCCACACGCAGCAGTACAGGTTAGGGTTAAGATTAAGTATAGGGTTAAATTTAGGGTTAGAATTAGGGTTAAGATTAGGGCTAGGGTTAAGGTTAGGGTTAGAGTTAGTTACATTATGACAATATGGAGGTGGGAAAAATTTTCCAGGTGCGACAAATTTCCCATGACACCGGCCTGCTAATCCGAAGATCCACCATTCTGGAAATTAAAAGTTAGGGTTAGTCAATAGCAGTAGCAGCACTTCACAATAGCAGACCTACAGAATAGTGGACCTTCGAAATAGCAGACCAAAATCCTCCAGTAAAAAACATGCCCGCAATGATGATATTCTCCTAAGTATGTTACTTGGCTCTAAGTTGAAAAAAATTTGTTGACAAATATCGGACCTATGAAAGTCAAAATTTCGCCCTTCTCACCGACAAGGCACACATCACTTACACAACAGTTTGCTGGTACTGCCCACGTCGTGACTACAGTTGATAAAAATTACCATCAGACCTTGCCAAAAAGTAGAGCTGTCAAATTAACGCATTAATTAATGTACTATTAATGCATTAATAAATTATCGTGTGTTAAAAAAATTGATGCACATACGTAAATTTATATTAATTTACTAAATTCCGTGAAACAAAAGTTCCAATTTTCCGTTAAACTGCGGTTAATTGAATTTTAATTAATGTGCTAAAAAAATTAACGCAGTGTGTTAATGCATTGTTAAAGCATTAAAAAAATTAATGCTTCGACAGCTCTACTAAAAAGCCTTGTTGAAAAAACAGTTCACAGTTCACAGTTAGCAATAATTACCATACCTGCGGATCACTCATTCTTTTTGCCTGTGCCGACATGAATATAGCAATAGGTCTTGCCAGCAAGCAGTTGAAGAAAAAAAGAAGAACAACAAACCTATCCGGGAAATGCAAGAAATTGCAGAACATCTACATCAGAAATATGGGGCATGGTTCACTGTAAGGCAACCCAACACCTTAAGCCCAATAAAGCCCAAATTCCATTATGCCGACTTTGTGACAAAGTCCGGGACAAGTTCGCGACAAAGTCACGGACACAAATCATAAATGTCCGTGATACAAATCACGTTGCCGACTTTCATTATTTGTGTTCGCGACAAGTCCGCGACTTTGACCGGGACTTTGTCGCTGACTTTCCCAGTGCATTGTAATGGGCTAAATTCCATTAGAATGACACAAACGGATTTGTCGTGGACTTGTCACGGACTTTGTCGCAAAAATCTCGACATGTCGAGATGGTTTGTGTCGACGACTTTCACCAAAACTTCATGGTTTTATGACCTATCTATCACCGTTTGTGTCCGCGACTTTGATGATTTGTGTCCACGACTTTCCCTACGGGGAAGTTTCGGTGAAAGTCGGTGTAATGGAATTTGGGCTTAACGCCACACAAAAGTGCGAGGTAATGGAGTCAGTAGTGCATATCAGAAGTGAGTGAAATGAGTGACAAATATAATAATACAACTGATTGAACACCTCAGTTCCAGCATTTGACAGCAAAGGATTGACTTTGGGTAATATTCTGCAACAAAAACTAAAGTAGCTCGGTAATACGCAGAACTGCTGATCGAAACTGCCACTTGGCGAATTATCGCCATCATCATTTATCGTGCATCAGGAGCAGATGCATGTTTTGGCTGGAAGAGGGGGGGGTTGATCCCCAGATCTCCCTACTGAACGCAATGCGTCACTAAACTCTACAAGTGTACATAACAAGAAAAGCCCATCTAACGCAAAGGAGAACGTGCAACAGCGATGCACTGTCGTACGCTAATGATCCGTAGACTTCATCCATATATCTCATCCATATGGCTTTTAGCAGTTTCAAAGAAAGACCAGTAAAACCAAATCAGTCAGTCTATAGTGTTTTACTTGTACTCACCAGACGACGTGACCTGTCTCGCTCTGCCAATGCCGTATCGGCTAAAAATCACAATTTTTTCCCACCATCCTCTCATTTAGCACCCTTGTTCAGGGTGACCCCTTCAAATTTATCAAAAAGCTTTAGGGTTCCTGGAACTAGAGTCTTCCAGGCAGCCAACGATGAAGATTTGGTGATCCTAGCATGCAGCGTTTTTGACTGATCCAACCGTGTGACAGACGAATGAACGGACAGACAGACGATGGCTGAGACGCGCTACAGCAGTAGCTGCTGTTGCACGTAAGAATGGTGGCAAAATCCATTAAATGGATTATGCAGAGGGCACAAATGTGACAGACGATAGACAGAGACTGGGCTACCGGAAAATGTGTAGCAATAGGTGGCATCGTATGACTGCATCTCCTAATGATACTGTGTATGAATAGAGACAGTAACTGCACTGACCGCATCACTGCCGGACCTTGATATTCGAGGCTGTACTTTGCTCAGCAGTCGATAGTAGTTGAGGTTTGCCTGAAAACTCCTACACAAAGCAATGATGATTAGGGCCCACAGTTTTCAATGGGCTGCGGAATTTCGAGCCAAGCCGTGGAATTTTTCCTTTGCCATGGAATTTTGATATTTCCATGGAATTTCACAGAATTTTACTGGCAATTTGTACGATTTTTGACTTGATGATGTATTTTTATCATGAACTGCCAGAAGCTGTAAGCCATATTAATAGCTATCACACAATCGTAAATAAAAGCAGTAATTTTCTTTGTACATTGTTAGCATGACTCAGCACAAAGTCACCATGCCAGCCGGCCCTTCAGAAACTAAAGATTTGAATAGGACAGAGCTTAGTTTACTTACAAATGGAAGGCCGTGGTGAGCCACAAAATTTGGACAACTTTGCCGCAATAAACCACAAAATTTTGCAAACTGGACCGCGAAATTTGGCAAAATTTTCCGTGGAAAACTGTGGGTCCTAGTGAACTCCACTATGATGATTACAAACTGTCTGCCAAAAGATCTTCTGTGGACAGACACATGTACAAGGTGGGCCAAAAAAATGACCCAACTTGTTTCTGTCAGAACTTCATCAAATCTCCACCAAATTTGATAAGTTGTGGCACACAGATAGCCAATATGATAGAATTAGGTGAGGTACACCCACTGTCCACTTCATCTAATTTATGTCAGCAAACTACCGTGTAAAATGCAGATTCTCCAAATTGTTGCATAATGCTTAGTTGTGGTCACCGTAAACGTTTTAACGGCTTAATTAAGCACACGATAAACTAAAATGTGATTCATTTAGCAGAATTATAAGTTTGTGTAACAACATGGTTCCTAATTAGAATTTATACCCAAAATGTACACAATGGCTTAGACGTGGTGCCACGGCTGATAGCGGCATTAACAATCAACTGATTCATATCGCAGCACTCATTCATGTATTAAATGTGTTTTGAGCTCATAAGTCAGCTATTTTGTTGTCTGCTATTTTCAGCCTAAAATACTTAATACCACAAAATTATTAAATCAAGTGGCACCCTCTGTCGAATTGATAATGAAAAGCAAGCAATCTGATACTGATAATCACCACGTAAAGTAACAATTTGGAACATCTGCATTTTACACGGTAGTGAGTTGACATAAATTAGCTGAGGTGGACAAAGAGTATACCTCACATAATTTTATCATCTTGGCTATCTGTGTGCCAAAAATTATCAAATTTGATGGAAATTTGATGCAGTTCTGACAAAAACAAGCTGGGTCATTTTTTGGCCCACCCTGTATTACAGACAGACAGAAATATCGTACCCAAGACTCGATCTAATGGTCAGCCAAAAATATATCGTGACTAATCACAATACTTGAACAGACCTTCCACGCAGTTCGACAGCTTTCAGGAAATCTTTCTCGTCCATGGCTGCTTGTACTGCTTTTGTCTACAAACAACAAATGCCATTGTGTACATACATAGTAAGCTCCATCCAATGCCACATGGTTTATGAAAGGATGGCCACGCTGAGTTGAGCTGAATGGCTGGCTACACAGTGAAGCGGTAAATTACTGGTACATTTAGAAATGAAATGAGTAGGGCCCATAGTTTTCCGCAAAAAATTCTGCCAAATTCCGCGAACCAGTTTGCAAGATTCCGCGGCTTACGACGGCAAAATCATCCAAATTCTGTGGCTCGCCACGATCTTCCATTTGTGGGTAAACTGAGCTTTATACTGTTCAGAAACTTCCGTTATTGAAGGCTGTCATTGTGTTCAGTTATGCACAGGCCCTACGATTTTGCTGTATTGCGATCGCTAACCTATTGGTAAGGTCCACAGTTTTAGGCAGTTCAGTTTTAATTTTTCCGTCAGATTTCATGATAAAATTGCATGATCAAGCCAACGATCGTACTACTGGATGGTCATTTTTCAACCTTTTGCAAACCCACAGATATATCAAAATTCCACGGAAAAGGGCAAATTCCGAAGCTCAGCTCGAAATTCCACAACTCGCAGAAAACTGTGGGCCCTGGAAATGAGCCTAAATCTGCTCTGTAATCAGTACTGTCACGTCTTCCTGCAGGGACATGTGACTTTGTCACACCTACGATTCTTTTTAGCGAATGACTAAACGTACATCTGAACTGTATAATAAATAAATAAACAAACAAATGTTTTATCCAACCCACAACTGTAGATCAAGCACACCGCAAAACACCTCACATATAATACAGCAGAAACAGACCTTCATTTACAAATATCCCACAAATTCCAAACACACATTGTTATAGTTTTACAACAGAAAAGCCATATCTTACTCTCTGGACACACTCCATGAGTGGGACGCGAACTGTCTGATTGCCATCTAATGAGACGACGCAAGCCGGAGTGTCAGGCTTAGCATCCATTAGTGCAAGTACAGCCTCCGCACCCATTCTACAACCCTGCACAGAGCACACAACAACCACTACAAACACTACTACTACTATGACCACCAATACTACAACAACTACAACAACTAATACAAAGTCTACGACTACAACGGCACCTACTACTACAACTGCAAACACAAGCTAAAGTGTCAGTGCGACTCGCATACTGTGGACAGTCTTAGCCATGTTAATGCTAGATGTGTGATGATGTTTTATGAAGTTTCCGATCACCTAGTGACCTTTTCCTTTGACCTATAAAAATAAAAAATGGGACGCTAATTGCTGCGTCACTGGGTTATGTTCACATCAATTTTGATTATTCTACACCAGTTTATTTTAAAGTTAGGAGCTGGTAAAAGAAAATCAAACAAAAGCATCAGTGTACAGTAGTCCACAAAAAACATTTGCTAAGGCCTTAACGGCTGATCTGAAGCCTCAACGACTGACTTAGCAATTTGAACTGCTAAGCCGTTAAGCTAGCAGCGATTCAGACCGCTAAGCCTCAGCGGCTGGCTTAGCGGTCCGAACCACTAAGATGTCCGTCACTGATAGTTATTTTTGAGACCAAAAAGCAACAACTTTTACACGATTCATAACGACATACAATAAACTACCTATTTCCCACAGAATGCATAAATAAACCCTACAATATACTGTAGAACTAATATACACTCACTGAATGTTACCATTGGCACTGTGACGACTGACACGACACACGACGTGAGGACACACGCACTCACGCTGGCAGCTCTGCTTGTGGCAGTGTGAGCACAACACATTGTTTGATTTTTTCTCTAAACCACTAATACCCGGTTTTTGAAATGAGGAGTAAACCAGGGGGGAGAGGTAACTCTTGATTGAGGGTTACCCCTGGGTAAAGCAGAAAATTGTATTTTTGCAACCGCTAACCCTGGTTTTAACCAGGGGTAAATGGCCGAAAGTTAACCCCGCATCATCGAAGGGTTACCCCAGAGGTGAACCAGAAGGCAAAATTCGAGACAAGCAAAATGGCTCACTACAACTACTTCGATGACGATTCGTTAATCTATTTGGCTGTCTAACAATATTAATAGCAAAGTTCAAGTTGCAACAGGTGTTCTGATTAAGTTGACAATAAAACATAAATGTTTTGTGCAACATCATTATTTCAAAAAGAAGTTTAATAATATGCTTCAAAGCTTATTTCATTTAACATCATTTTCGTTAACATCATAACTGAGATTGCTATAACGTCTGCAAAAACATTTTATGGTCAGCAAATTGTTGCTTGCAATGTTTTAAGTAGCATTTTGTATTGGAGCCATTCACTAGGTGGCAGCGCTGGAAATGACCAAACGATAAATCTGCAATAAATCAACTCGGCGTTTCACCAAGTCACATGGTCGTTATCGACCAATCAGATGCTGGTTTACAAAGATTGCCGAGTTACCCCGGGTTTAAACCTAGTTACTAACCCTGGGTTACCCTCATTGCAAAAATGCAAAAAGTTACACCGAGACTTAACCCTGAAGTAACCCTTCGATCTTGGGTTAGGTAATCCAAGGTTTACCCCTCGTTTCAAAAACCGGGCATAAGAACGCTAGCTTATCGATGACAATAGCGTGGAACCTTAGAAGTCCAGGACCATTAACTTAACTGCTGGTTGCAGTCCAAGGCCTTAACAATGGCAGCAGCGGCGAACGACGATGGTTCCAGGTCTAGCGTATAGGCGAGATGCTCAGCATATCCTACAGAATGCCTCAGACTGAATGAAGATGATTATGTTTCTGCAGTAAGCAGCATACTGTTACAGTTAGGTACACGTAGAAAATTGAATCAACATAACCGAGATGCCTGACCAAAATGATGTCAAAAGCCGATGGGCTGCCGCCACGTTGGACATGGCCGAGAATCGTGACACGAGTGTCGTACTTCAGGCACGACTTGACAAGCTGCATACGACAGAACAAGGATTACACCACTTGACTATCTGCTACATGTTGATGTAATCCTACACATGGCAGTTTCTCACTCATCAGCTAAACTCATGCAAAACGAACTACATGATCAACTAAATACGAAAATTCAAAACTCCAACGCTTTATTATGCATTGCAATGACAGAAATAAAAACATAATAATACTATGTAAAAGTAAAAAAGCATCTACCAACTGGATAAAATTCGCTAAACAACAAAGCAAAAAAAATAATCAGTAACACAAAATAGCAAAAAAAACGAATTTGATGTCAGTTATTTATAAAACTCCAGCTAAACAGCTGTGAGTTAAATTAGCCATGTATTATCCATTCTTGCAGCAGGCAAGTAAGACTGTGATATTCCTGCTATTACTAACAGTTACGGTTTTCATTCAACATACCAATTTTGCCATTTCTTCTACCAGTCCAGCCAACAACAACAAATGTTAAAACTGGAAAATTGCCGAAGTATGACTTGAAAATTGCTGAAGCAGGACTTTCAACGATGAGCCTGGAGCCCTCTAGATAAAACACAAAGCAATAACGGACAGCAACGGCTAGAATCTGTTGATTGCTTACATCTCTGATAGAGTCTGGGGTGATAGATTTTCCCTCGCAGTCGATCGCTCCCTCGGCTATAATTATGATGTTCAGTCGTTGACCCATGTTCCGCTCCTGCAGCATTTACATCAGCCAGTCAGACACGCATCTATGCCATCAATAGAATTCCTCACGACTCACAACAAGAAAAGCCCAGGGGGAATGCGCAACAGTGGTGCATGTTTGAAGGCCCATTGCCAACAAAATCTAAGCTCACCAATCCCAGCACGAAGATTATGAACTATATGCGCATTGACCTGATCTACTTTGCGACCTAAAATGTCACGGCTGACAACATAACATAATGTATTACGCAAAGCATGAAAAGCTACCATTATGTTTTATTCACGTTCACCAGAGGGTGCAACCAGTCTTGAACAGCCGCTATTTGAGTGGCTTGGCTAATTTCCCTATTCCCTCTCGTTTAGCGCCCTCGCTCGGGGTTAGTGGTAAAAGTCTTGCGGTGAAGATTAGGTGATCCTAGCTTGCACCGTTTTTGACTGATCCACCTTTGTGACGGACAGACAGAATTGCGATGGCTAAGACCCACTACAGCAGTAGCTGCTGTCAAGCGAAATAATAGCGAAAAACATTGTTACTTCATACTGCACACAATACATAAATTAAAATGTAACAATACTGGGTCTGGGCTAAAAAGTACAAAAACATATATAGTGCCTTTCAGTAATATAATATTAGAGCTGTCAAGGCGTTAATTTTTTTAACGCATTAACGCAGTGCATTAATTTTTTTAATGCATTAATTAACGCGTAAATTAACGCACCCAGTCCCGTCGAGATGGAGAGTAGGAGGTAAATTACCCCGGGCCCAAGACGTTTATGGGACCCACCTGTAGAATATAAAAAGTTAGAAAAATGAAAAAAAGTTTTAAAAACACATATAATTTTTATTTTTTAAACGTATTTAGACTATTTACTATTTAACTATTACAGTATTTTTATTTTGTATATCATCATGATGAAACAAAAACTAGTTTAGTTACTTGATTTCATTCAATTGTCATATAACCGCAGTTTAATGGAATATCTGAACTTTTGCTGCACAGAATTTAGTAACTGAATGAAATAAATTTACGCATGTGCGTTAATTTTTTTAACGCGCGTTAACTTTTTAATGCGCGTTAATTTATTAACGCATTAACGCGTTAATTAACTCATCAACTGTGACAGCTTTATATAATATAAGTAAAACACTATGGTAAAATGATTGGCTACATTGGAAATTACAAGAAAAGGCACTGCCAGATAACAGCAGTAATGTAGAAAAATCAAAGTCCGGATACTTGCTATATTATACAAGAGTCAAACTGGTAACCAAATTGCTTTACAGTCCAAATGGTTCATGTTTTCTCACAGCTATGCAAAAAAAAACAAAAAAATGTTTTTACACGCGAAAGCAGCTACTGCTTTCAGCGTGCCTTAGCCATCGTAATTCTGTCTGTCTGTCCGTCTGTTAACTGGTGGATCAGTCAAACACGGTGCAAGCTAAAATCACCAAATCTTCACCATCGGCTGCCTGGAAGACTCTAGTTTCAGGAACCGTAAAGCTTTTGTGCGAGACAGGGCCTAGGTTACTATTAATCACTAATAGGAAGTCGTACACTGGCTCTTGATTGGCGCCGAATTCAATGACCTTGAATGACCTTAAACGCCAAAAAAGGGAGTTTTATGGATTTTTTTGGCAATTTCGGGCTGCAACACAAGTCAATATCATTCACTAGGTGGTGCCACGCTATTATCATTATGCGATCCAGATAGAGAATTTGATATTTGTATATTAACTTAGCGTGGACACCCCAATTTTCAGCTAAACTACTGAACCGGAACTGCACGTCTCGTGAGCATTAGCTCCAATTTCTTGCTCTTTCTGAGTTCCATGCAGAAAAACATTAGCTGCATTTGTATTAAAATGACTGACGGTACAAGTTAAACATACTAACAGCAGAAAGTTTCTTGCAGAGAATATCTTCCCAGCCTTTCTGTGGGGGCCACTCCGGGATAAACACCCAGTCAGCTTCAGATGCAAGACCAGCCATCAGAGCCAGGTATCTGCAGTGACATCAATCGATCGATCGCTCAAATGAAAAAACAAAATTAAATCAATATATTTATTAACAGCAGCAAAAAACTACTACTGCTAAAGCACTGAAAGGTCAGAATAAACTGACAAGTTAAACCAACCCTGCATATTATGTAACACAAACAAACTTACTAAAATCAATCAAACAAATCCAGTAATTTAAAGTGGCCTTGGTAATAAAAAGAACATGCTGTTAATAAATATATTGATTTGCCTGTTTGTAGTAAAAAATTGCATTAACAGTCTTTTTTTAGTTAGATCACTTTTTGACTGTGTCTAATTATTTTATGCTATGTTACCTTGTCTAAATTACATTTCTCTTCTGTTTTGCTATTTTATTATGTGCGTTTGTCACATATTTTATTA
>Ga0056128_1001311_pt1 | contig 27316 bp, 17 predicted proteins | sample WorMetLIZISLAND2_FD_71113 | JGI IMG/M metagenome (GOLD analysis project Ga0056128, IMG submission 71113) | Marine gutless worms symbiont microbial communities from Max Planck institute for Marine Microbiology, Germany - Olavius geniculatus... ... | reverse complement strand
AAAGCCATTGTCGCTGAATTGAGCAAAGTGCGTCAGTGGCGTCGCCGGCTTCGATGCGTCGTCCAGCAGCAAGGCGGGCACATTGAAAATTTGATGTGAAAACTGTAAAGATGTGATTTTAGTCAATAACTGAGACAACAAGCGCGTTGTTTCTGTTGTTAATTTTTAAAAATGTGTTGTTACAAAAGTCGTCTTGTTTTCAATTGTTATTCTTAAGACACTTGACATTTCACAAGGTAGTGTAGTGACACACTTAGGGTGTGGTGGGATCTGTAGTGAGAGTTTTATTGCAAATTGTCTCCTGATTCTGACAGTGAAAGAATTTTGAAAATCGGTTAATATTTGGTGAAGTTATGAGGCATACAAAAAAATGGTGCCATTTTTGCCCCACCCTGTATATACGTATTTTGTAACGTTAAATTTGTGGCACTGTGTCGGGTATGTTGTTTTCGGGTATTTCGAGGGGTGTTCAAAAAGTTTGTAGCTGGAAGCGCTGAACTAGAGAAATGCACATCGTATTTTGCCACTGTCCTGTCCTGCAACTAGAATGCAGCGTTTCTGCAAATCTTTGAGTTTTCTGTAGAAAAATTTATGATCTTGGTTGCAGGAGGTGTTATTGAAAAGTGAAAAAATATGATCTGCATACAATGTTCGGTTAACCGTGTCAGACTTTTATATGATCTTTAAATCTGTTTTTTTTGTTCCACAGTACGTTAAAATGACAGCTTCTAGCTCACAGGGTTATAGCCTGTTTACATGATGAAGTTGGCTTGACGAGCGCTCGTCGAGAACATGTCAAGCATTTATCAAACTGGTTCAGGTGCATAGATTGCAACAGCATAATAGCTCGTCTAGCATTCATATCAAGCTTGATGAGTGCTTGTTGAAGCAGCTAGATGAATGCTTGTAATCACCAGCTTGATGTGTGCCTAATGAGTGCTAGATGAGCTGGCTTGTCAAGCCAGCTTCAGCATGTAAACAGGATATTAGTGATCTGTATGTTTCTAGACACTGTGTCATTTGATGGCATAAGTGCTTATAGAGGTCAGACTGTCTGTAGCTTATGAAGACACTGTAAATATAATTTTATTTTATTATTATTGCAGCACAGAACTGCATAGTTGTCCATCTTTCCAGATAATAAATAACTATCTGTGTTCTTAAGGTGTGTTCACAGTGACAGCAGTGAACTGAACTGAACTGAACTGACCAGTGGATTTCAGTTCATTCCTAGGGCAGCAGAAATTAACGATAAATTAATTGTAAAAAAAATTAACCAATAACATTTTTAATCGATCAGAATTTGATTAAAATGTATTCCCGATAATCAATGTTTGTAATCTAATTTTATGTCGCATACGGCCTGGACATGTTATCAAGATTTTTACTTGTATAGCGTTAGTTTAACAGTCTGCACTTTTTACTGTTTGATTTTGCTTTAGTTTGTAAAAGATAACAAGAACCAGTAGTTGAATTTAATTCAAATTAATTTTAGAAATTAATCGACTGAAAAAATTCCTAATCAGTTGCATTTCTGTCACTTTGAACATACCTTTTAGTTTATAGCAAAACAAATTATTTTCCCCACTAACCAGGCTTAGATCGTACGCATTATAGTGGACGTGCTTCTACGGTATTTTGACAGTTTTGTATTTAACAGCTTATATCACTGTGTTATTGTATTACGTATCATATTGTGTAGTTTTCTCAGCATCAGCTGTGATTTCCAGCTTGTTTCGATGCTTTGAGCCGACATATTCGACAAAATGTGCGTTTATTTATAGTAGCATGTATACCATGAATAGCATTTGGTTATTTTGCAATTTCTAATTTGTATTCATGCTGTCGACCAAAAAGGTGACTCCGTAAATTCGTATTTGGGTTTCCTCTCCTGCTAAATGCGTTATATTTGCTGTTTTTGTTTACTCACATGTATCATTTCATAATATGACCTGTTTTTAATTTTTATACAAAGAAATAGTGATATTGGCTTAGATTCAGGAAATAAGGCTAAGAATAGGGTAAGGGTTAGGTATTAGGGTTTGGGATAGGGCTAGGGATTGGAATATGATTAGGAATAGGGATAGGGTTAGGTAAGGGTTAAGATTAGGGTTAGAGATTATGGATTAGTAATTAGGATGCGGTTCGTGTGGTGGGCTAGTTTCGACGATCCAGGTTTTGACAGGAAACCGTACTTGAAATCCAAGACTCCTAAGTTAAGCAGATTTGGATTTTTGGAATTGGTTTTTTCCAGATTTTTGTGACCAATTTTTCGGAAGCTCTCAAGGAAATTCTTGGGATGCTTTCTAAACTAAGCCCAAGTCCTATGGCACTGGCCTTGATCAGCTTTGCTGTGCTTAGAGCCTAAGATGCAGTTGGAGTGTTTGGTGCCTAACATTTTAATTAGTGTTTTTTTCTGGCAAAGCACTGCCATTCAGGACTGTTTAGGAACTGCTATACAAATTTTGTTGACTGACCGAATGACTGATTAGTACAACGGAAGAAATGCAGAATCAGAAACTGCAATTGTCAAAAACATCAACGTTTCTGTCCGCCGGCCGTTCAGTTAACAAGCAAAAGAAGAAAAACACTACGGAAATACATTCAAACCGTTGCTATCTACGACACAACAGCGACTTATATCTGATTTTCTGTCTGGTTTGCAGCAGGACACAAAACATCAGTGCACTAACTCCAACGACAAGGAAATGATTAAAAACAGGCTGGCCACAGATCCTTGAAAAGGTTCCATTTTTCCAAAACCTGGAAAGTTCTTGGTAACCAGATGGAGTCATCAAAGATTTGGAATTTGACATAACAGGGTCTCGAAAGTCCTCAAATTTCAGCAGTCTGTAATCACTGTCACCACTATGTGAAAACTTTGTGACAGATACTTAACCTCCCCCCAATCTTCAGATTTGGGTTCCTGAATTGCTGAAAGCTTACTGAATTATCATTACTTCTTCAGTATTGCTCATTTGATGTTTTTAGCATTTCATTATATTACGTCATGAACATTAAATGCTCTAATATCGCGTGGCAAAAACTGCTAGAACAGGTTCGCAAAAATACCCGAAAGACCTCGAAAAAGTCCTGAAATTTTTCCAATAACAGTGGCCACTCTGAAAAAAACAAACACTGCTAAGCCAACAATATAACGCACGGCCGCAGCAAGACAGAATGTGAACTGTTAAAAATTGTTCTCAACTCGCAGTCACAGTCACGTGCTACACACCACTGACGTCACTTAAGGAGTGTTCACAGCAACAGAAATGAACTGAAAGCTGCAGTGCAGTCCATGTCATCTCAGTTTTGTCACCTTGAACGCCCCTTTACACGGTACAACCGAGAGACTTAAACAAATACAAACCCATTCGGTAAGAAGATGCATACATTGACAAAACCTCGGAATGACAGGGCTTCGTACCATGCAGCTGTCAACTGACTCGAGTTTGGCAGCGCCATCACACGTGTCTTGTGCCAAACCCCGAGTTGATTGACAGCTGCATAGTACGACGCCCCGCCCTGTTGTTGTCACACAACCACTGTCCGGGAAAGTTCACTTCAAAAGTGCCACATTGCTAAGGTAAAGAGCGACAACTAAAGCAGCTACTAGTGACAAGACGACAAAAGTCTACAAATGAATAAAACCGTTGCAGTCGATAGCAGACCAGCTCAGTTCATAGCCACAACATCGCACACGCTGGCTTCATACAGACTCAACAATGCCAACTGCCCTAACCATAAATTTTTGGCTGTCAAAGTCATCTTGTCTAAAAGTTTGCGTGCAAAAATGCAACACCAATTCTTTTGGAAAAATGATGCAAAATTGAAATTTTGTGCACCCATAATCTTCTGTTGCAAATTTGTGACCGTCTATTTGAATTCCATCAAAAATTCGCAGTGCCCCCGTCAGAAAACTGCAACTTGCTTCACCGCCCACTTTTCCTAACCCATATAGCTGCTGTTCCAGGACTTTTTGAAGACTTTCCACATCTGGAAATTCGAACATCAGAATTCCAGGACTCCCCTCCCCTCTCCAGTTTGTATGAGGCGTGATCTGATAGGAACAAGGGCAACTGAATGACGCTGGGCGCAAAAAAACAATCTTGGCAAGTCACGACTACGACGACCAATTGTACAATCATTAGTCCACAGTGGGTCAGTCAGATGAGTCAGAGTCAGACAGCTCATGAATATTCAACAGTCGGTCTGTCAATCGATGGACTCAGTCGTCATAGCGACCTCTCTTCATACCGCCCGGCTTCCTATATGAGTCGCACACACACACACACCTAACATCAGTGGAACAGTAACATTGAAAGTGGATCAGTGTGTAGCAGTAGGATACTGGACTTGCCATTCTCAGATTGTGAGTTCAACTCCCGGTCACGTGAAGGTCAACTGATTGCTACCTGGATGGGTAACTGTCTGCAGACAGGTAAACCAACTTAACTGGTATACAAGCAACCACCCACGTCAACTCAGCCTTCCATCCCTCCAGGGTAGGTAAATTAACTACCAGCCTGTCTGGCTGCGGTCGAGGCAAAGCACATTCACCTGTGTTGGGTGGCAGGTAACACTGTGTGATCCCATATGGCAGGTGATGCTCCGTAGTTCTGTGATGGGTTTCCCATATAGAGCTATGCACGACCTTTTGACCTTTATTGATAAGGCCGTCATTACAAACTGCTTAAAAGCCGAGATAAATACACAAATTATTGTATTAGCAGAATGCTGCTGCAGACAGGGACAGATGCAAGGCTAATGTCAGGCTAATTGCTGTGAAAAATTAGTTTTATTATCACGATGCAGTGAAGTCAAATAAGCTGAATCATACTCTGGTATTGCGCATGCGTGACGTGGGCGTGGCGCTGCGGGTCAGAGGTCATCGTTTATAGACAGATCGCACGTGCAATGACTGGACAACAATGTGCGGTATTTGGCTGCAGCAATGGAGATAATATATCAGAAGGTTACAAACAAATGATAATTTGGTTAGACAAAACACTGGCTTACCGAACAAAGCAACCTGGCCCTTACCCCCACGTTGCCCCCCCCCCGAGCATCAGCAGTCCTAACGCCGCCTGTGCCTACAGTGTATTGCCCTACCGGGTAAGACATATAGGCGATTAGGCGCAGTTGCAGTAAACACGATTAAAATATGCGATTAACATGTCAAAATGTTGATTTTCATTAAAGCATTCAATGACGCTAAAAATTAATCGCATTACGCATTCTTTCCAAATAGAAAAGTTAGAAAACAAGGCTATAGAAACTAATTCTGCGCAAGCGATCTCACAGCAGTTTCATTTGTTTACACACAGTGACCTCTGACCCTTCCCATAGTTCAGTGCATTTCATGAGATGCCGAATCTGCTTATTCAACATGTCGAGTTGTAACATTCTCAATCAATCAGGTGGATTAACCCAGCCTTGTCGCAACATCACTGAACCTGGTTGGATTTCCCCGGCATCACAACATTCTCATACATTCGTCAAGGAATCTAGTCTGATTTACCCAGCCTCAGAATATCAACAAATCTATACGATGTCCCATAAAAAACAATGCCTTTCATTATATATCACACCTTCCCAAACTGTGGCTGATTTTTAGAATTCTTTCAGTGAAAGACTCGGGAGAAAAGTTGCCACAAAACTCTTAACTTCCCACAACACCTTTAAGGTGTCGCTACATTACCTGTGAATTTTAAAAATCGATCACAGAATGGCAAATAATGCAAGGTATTGCTAGTTGTGGACATAGTGTAGTTAGATTATCCTGGCAAGGTAGAATTATCAATGAATCGAGCTGGGACTTACCCGGTGTCAGCGAGTGATCGTTTGCCTGCAGTGGTCTTTGGCGATGGCGTGTTGGCTGCCGAGTCTACACATTATCACACCACATGACATCACATTGTATTGGAATATGATCAGTAAATATAACATCCACAATTCCACCACGTCACACCACAATCCAGTATTGCAAACCATCTCTGCAGATAACCAGTCACCAAGCTCAACTCAGCCTTCCATCCCTCCAAAGTAGCTAAATCAAGTACCACCGTGTTTGGCTGGGGTTAAGGTGGGATGCATTCATATGAGTCAAGTGGCACTGTGATATCCCATATGGCAGGTGATGCTCAAAAGCTCTGCAATGGGTTCCCTATGAAAAGCTATGTATACACGCTTTGAAGGCAGGGGCAGTTTACTAGTCTGAAGAGGCACTAGTCCAAACAGTGTGAAGGTCAGGCTGCGTTCACACAGACACAAGTATGTGTACGAGTCCGTGTTTCCGTTTATGGCCCGTAGAAGCTTCACTTGTACGAGTGGAGCGTTCACGGTCACTTGTACAAGCACATAACTAAACACAAGTCAGCCATATTGAAAATTCGCAGTGAAATCGAATCAAGGAAATGCTTCGTGAATAAACAACATTTCATCACATTGCTAATAATTTTACTAACCACACACCTCTAACGATGAATAATTTTACAATGACATCAGTTCTGACGTCAAATATGTGTCACAGCTTTTGTACATTACATTATTGTTATTTACAGGTAGTTTACTTCGCACGGGTTGGATAAAAACATGACCTACTCACACAAGTGAAATTTACCGGTAACCCATACACGTATGTATGTGAACGGCCGCCACTGAGTTACTTGCGTTTGCCGGAACTCATATACGGGAACCCGTACAGTGTCAGACTCGTACTCGTGTTTATGTGAACGCAGCCTCAGAGTCAGAGATAGGGATAAGGTTAGTGCATAGAGAAATAACTGGCATCTTTGGCTATGGTGAACCTTTGTTATGGCGGCCACTGGCCAAGGCAGACCGAGTTATAGCCAATTTCGGACTAGTGCAGGCCCCTTTGAAATAGTGGCCAGTCACCCCTTTAACTCGAACACTATTTCGAAGTCAATTCAGTGTACTGTCCATGCAATGTTTTGCTAACCCTGCAGCCATCTGACTTGAGTTGCAGGTCCATATCCCTTCTCGTTGCGAGCTGCAATGCGGAAGATAATTGCTGGTTTGGTAGTGTAGTCGACGTGCGCCTGCAGCAGACTGGCATTCTGTACCAGACATTGGGGATGCGGGCCACAGTACACGCGCACAAACGCCAGTTGAGCCGGCCCAGAAGCCCCTGGGGCACGTGCTGCTGCACCGCCTCCAGCCTGATCATTACGCACTGCCAGGTAGACGGAGTACTCCAGGATTGTGCCGGCCGTGTTCTGTGGTGGGTCCCATGACAAATGAGTCCCCTCCGCACTCTGCCCGAACATATCAAACACATTTCATGACAGTAGTCAGAGATGGGCTCAAGACCAGCATTTTCAAAGACAAGTGGCCTTCAAGGCCAAGGTCAAGACCACTAAGTATTGGAGTCTTCGAGGTCAAAAGGCCACATTACGTTTGTCATCAAAGTCAAGGTCAGTCCCTGAGGAACCCATCCTTGCATTCAGCATGCATTCTGACACATATGTACAAAATAATGTGTTCTGTGGCGGTTTCAAAGCATTACATGATATTCAGTTGACATACAGTGTGTACAGTACAAATCTATGATAACAGGCAGACTGAGTCCGTCATGGGCGAAACACTCAAAACTTCTTAGGAAAATCTTCGTAAGATTTCTTTTCCTAGGAAGAGATCCACATTTTCAAAGCTTCTGTGGAAAAACGTAGAAAAATATGTAAGAGAGCAGAAGAAAGCTGTGTAACAATTAACAATGAGGATGAAATTCTTATGAAAGCAAACATTGTTGACACTTAGTTTAGATGTCATATTTGATTTTATGTGGTTCTGCTGTTAAATCGGCAACGAGAAAGTAAAGCAAAACAATGTGGCACCACCACATACATAAACCAGCACCGCCACCAGTACAACTAGGCTATGACTATAACTATATGACCTTGCTGATCTTGATGGATGACGGAGCTCCGGGGAATCCCGGCAGGCAAGTCTTGAATGCGGTGACCTCACTGAACGGACCGCGCCCACACGAGTTGATTGCCGCCACACGGAACTTGTACGCCGTGCCAGGCTGCAGCTCCAGACGCTTCAGGGCATTATGATTAGCTACGTTCACCACATCTATGTCCTACAACACATGCTTCAGGGCATTATGACTGGCTACGTTCACCACGTCTATGTCCTACAACACATGGTACAATGCTATACACATTACATGATAGAAATGTAAAGAAGATAGACCCATACAATCAGCAGCAAAAATGTAGCCCAGAAATTTAAATAAATAGAAATAGGCACTATAATCATGGTGATATCCGTAGTTCAGGCATTCTGTGGTGACGAAGGCCTCAAACGATAGTCTGGTGTGCAAACCAGTGATTTTTAGTAACTATGGTTGCCACACATCGAGCTGGGTTAGTACTTAGATGGGTGACTGGCCTAACATGACACCCTGAATTACATGCGAGCCCTAAACTCTTAACACCCAACACTGGGCTACTTCACTTTTTGGCTTAGACTTTCACTCAGCCAAAACATTCACCAATAGTTCAGTCTAAGTACATACTTAGCCAAAAAGTGAAGTGATTTTGGCATTTAAATAAGCAATTCCAAGCATAATTAGCTGATTCATTTCCCATCTATTTTTAGTCAATTTTCACAAAGACTTAGACCAAAGTTTAGTTGAACTATGGTCTAAGTCTGAACCTTCGCATTTAGCATTAGCTTTAGCTCGACAAATTGGCTCAGCAAAAGTCTAAGTCAAAAGTGAAGTCAGCCATTAACTTCCAAGACAGCTACCTCTCCATTGCTCTGAGCGACGTCCGACGTCAGATGGTAGTAGGAGACCACACAGGTTGTACCCTTCATTATGCCCACGTCACACCAAGCACTTGCATCCTTCTTTGTCACTGGCGCTCCACTTCCAGCCTTAGTGTCTACCGCCGGCTTCATGTCCTGCATCACAAATAAAGTTCAATGTTTCCGAATATTACTAATAATTCATTTTTCAGCTCTCTCTATCCGATGCTTGCTTGAGCACTCTCTCGTCCCCTTCACTGCTTTTAAGTTCTAACAAATGTGACAGATGACAGACAGATCACTGTGCGATCCCATATGGCAGGTGATGCTCCATAGCTTTATGGTGCATTTCCCACAAAAAATATAGGTAACCTTCAACACTTTAACCCTTTAAGCAGCTCCTAAGTACATTATACTATTTCCGCAGTGGCAGGTATTTCGCTGGATGATGGATACATGAAGGACGATGGGGTGGCATCGTTCATGAAACTCGATGATTCATCAGCTAAAACTAAGACTAAGAGTCCAGCCTCAGAGTAAGACTAAGGTAATTCTGGCAGACTGCTTGTAAGATAGCATGTAAATGATCTGCAATATCAGGCTTTGGCTGAGTTTCACATTAGGGTTAAGATATTCACAACATGGCCACAGTTGAGGGTAAAAATTGAAGAACTTTCAAATAACTTATATCCCACATATATTCCAGATTTCCACAATATTTTACCATGGCACGTTATATAGTTCTGGCATCTCGGTTACAACGATTCTGAAAAAAACGAAATTCAAAAACTTTCAAGATCTTCTTCTATCAAATTGCAAAACATTCAAGACCTGTTTGGTTTTCAAAGACTTTCCAGGGTCCGGCAGCCTGAAATGATAACCTCACCTGGTGCGGGTCTCCAGTCTCAGGCTTCGGTTGAGTTTCTGTTCCACTGACAACCGTTGACGTGGGCGGTGGCGCACTGAATATAGCAGCTGATGCTAGCGTGGTTAATGGATCTGTAATAAAACAACACACAAATGTCAACAAACAATGCACACATCAGTGTTATGACAATGGTTTGACATAGCAGTCGACGCCAGTGTGGTCAACAGATCTGTAACAAATACAAACATGTTTAGCAAACAAACAACACACATGACAACAAACAATAGCAACAGATTCATAAATAATATAGCAGCCAAAGCAACAGATCTGTAATAAGCAAACAATGCATACAGCCCACACACCAACAAGTAGCCCAAAGTCACTTTTAACTTAATCTTCTCCGGAGCCAATTCACTCAGTGAAACCTAAAGCTGAAGGCTCTAGTCTGTACTCAAATACTTCCAGCAAACCCTAGCTTTGCTTTTCTTTTCCCTAAGTTTCCACTTAGCAGAAAAGCCTCAGCAAAAGCCCAAAAGTATCTCTGTACAGCTGTGGACTTGGACCAAAATTTCTACTCAGCAAAATCACTAGTCCTTGTATGCATAAAATAAGTCTAGGAAGGCTGCTACAGAGATACTAAACATGAAAGTGCCTCTTCACCAATCTGCGAGCCCAAAATGGGAGCCCAAGATTACAAATCTGTTACTCCAAAATTCCAGGCTTGAGAAATCGCCGCAAGGATTGCAATCTATACCTGAGGCTGAGTCAGTGAGCCCAGTGGCCATGGGTTCCTCGCCTCCGGTGTCTTTGAGGAACTCTGAGCCCTGCGCAGCAGCAGCAGCTGATGAATCATCGAGCTTCATGAACGATGCCACCCCATCGTCCTTCATGTATCCATCATCCAGCGAAATACCAGCGGCCGCAGACATACCCGACTCTGCAGCTGAGACAGCTGCTGCCTCACTCTGCTGCTGCTGGTGCTGCTGAGCCAATAGCAGCGCAGCGTCCGCCGAGACTGTCATTGGAGACACCGTAGTAGCTGCCTCCTAGACACACAGCCCGCCGTAACTACAACACACTGCTGTGACTACCACAAACAGGGTTCCTACAGGTTTTCTGTAGCAAAACTCCCTGACTTTGCCAGTCACGGAATGACAATTTCCCTGACATAAATGAAACAATAACCCTATCGCACAAATGTCATAATTGGTATTAAATAATGAAACGGTAGTAACAGAGCAATATGCAAACGACAGAGACCGTGGTAGGGGGGTCAGGAGGGCAAAGCCCCCCTCAAGCCGAAACACGTCTAGCTTTAAGACGTTCAATGGAAGCCACAAATTTGCCTGCTTTTTAATATTTGGAGATGCAAAAATCACAGTTATCTGCAGTCTGCATGATCCAAAATCATTTTCCCTGACTTTTCAAAAATAATGTTTTCCACTGACATTTCCCTGACAACACAAATTCCCTGACATTTTCCAGTTTTCCCTTACCTGTAGGAACCCTGAACAAATACTACTACAACTACCACTGCGGTAAAGTCCACCCCAATAACCTTGTAACTAAGCAACTTTGCCTTTAACTGCAAGTGGTCACTCAAATACAAACACAGTGTTCAATGGTCTGTAATATACAGAGCAATAAAACTATGGACCACAGTCAGAGGAGACGAAATAGCATACGTACATATAAAACCCTAACATTTATTGGTAACTAAAATTGGCCATTCTCTTACAATCATGATGGACGTAGTAACTGATAAAGATGGCTGCACACTGGACAGACAGACAGACAGACAAAGGGACAAACAGAGAGATGTAGTGACAGACAGACGAGTGCAAACCTGCATCATGTACGCAGCTGCGGGGTCGTCCGTGTCATCATCGAGGCCTGCAGAGTCATGAGCTGACAGATCAGCCACTGTCAACCCTTCAGCAGATGCAGACAGCTCACTGAAGCCTGCTCCAGCATCCAAGCCTGCGCCATCAAATGCCCCACCATCTGCAGCCTGCGCCTCTACACCGCCTTCAAGGTCATCAGCATTCGCTTCAAGGTCGTCAGCGTTGGCTTCTAGATCATCAGCATTGGCTTCGGCAAGGTCATCCGGATTGCCTTCCAGACCATCAGCGGTGCCTTCTAGGTCAACAGGATTGACTTCAAGGTCGTCAGCATTGGCTTCATCATCATCAGCGAGCTCATCCGAGTCCATCGGTCCATCCAACTGGATCAGAGAATTCCAACCAGGCTCATCCACACAGCCGTCCACCTGCATTGTAGACGCCTGGTCGTCCGTCCCTTCCACGCTGAAACCTGCAGTAACAGTCATGGGCAGAAGTTATTGCTGATTGCCAGTTTAATCAATTCAATTTAGTCAGCTCAATAGTTTAACGAAAATAAAGCAAATTAGTCAACACAAAGTAGTTTAATCATCAATTTTAAATTAGGAACTAAATAGTTCAATTTCTAGAAAAGAACTAAGTCAGCTTGTACAATTTTTTGACATTTTGATTGTCACAAAAGTGAACAGATAGACATAAGTCATAAATTACGACAGTGACTTCTGTATTTATGTATTTTACTTTGCAAGTGTTAGATTCTTCTTGAACTGACAGTTAACTTGTAGCCAATAGAAACTGTACCATAACTGATAATGACAAATTTCAATGTACTGCCACAACACCAATTCACTCCAAAATTATTGCAAATTAACCAAGAAAAAGTATAATTGTAGGTATTAGTGTAATTAGCCAATGACAGAAAGAGACACTTTTGAGAGTGTGTAGTTCAATTAATTTCTTTAGCTGAAATGTAGTTCTAGTTTAATCAATTTCTTTCACTGGCCTGCAGCAGCAGCCGGCGTGGCAGTAGAAGACGTGTCGATCAGAGCGCCAGAAGCATCTCCAGCTCCACGCAGTTGTTCCAGCGTAGCAGCATCCAGTGTGAACTCTGACCCCAGACTGCCTGCGTCCACACCCACTGACGATGAAGAGGACGAAGCCAATGACTCAATCCCGGCTACGGCAGCTGAGCCTGTGGTAAGAACTGCAGCAGGACTAGTGGCCACGGCCTGCACGGCTGACGCGCCCAACACTACAGAAACACATTAGACACATGGTAAACACACTACAGAACTACACATACACTAAATAATGGTACAGTAACATCTGCTGCTGCTGCTGTCAATGCAACACTAGTGGCCAATGTGCCCAATGCTACAACACATTACATACAGAGAACCTGCTGCGATTCTCAAGGACTGCCTAGACCTTGAGGACAGCTTGAGAACAAGAAATGTGGCGTTGGTCTTGAAAAAGTTTGGCTGGCCTTGAATTGGAAGAACACTGGATAGGCCGTGGATTAGAAGGCCATTTGCTTGACCCTGGCCGCCTCAAATATCACGGGCCTTGGCCTCAAACATATCGCTGCATACAAATTCCACATTCAAACAACCACGATCAGTTTATGCAGTTGTCGATTCAGGCTGCATTACAGGCACTGCCCGTCTGTCTGTCTGTCCATTTGTCACACATTGGCATCTAATGCGTAAACTAAAAGGCATAGCAAAAACAAAACTCATGTGAACGTACCACATCGCTGGAGTAACCAGTCTGCCAGTTGTCAGTTAAAATGACTAAAGATCAGAGTAATAGTTACTAAAACACCAACTACACTAATACTACTCTGGGGACATACTTCTGATGGCCGATCCAGTCGTAACAATGGTGTACAGTTGTTTACCAGCGCCGGCAGCCGTGTTGATAATCTGAGCCCCAGCAGGCATCCCTACACAGACAGACAGACAGACAGACAGACAAATATATAGACATATAGACTAACAGAGTCACACAAAGGCTGAGTTGAATAAACTAGTGTTTATGATGTAATGACAAAGTATAAATAAGCGTGTCAACAGTCTACACTACGCACTGATAACATGTTGTTGGAATGCTGTGCTGCTTCGTACAGTAGTGCCTAAAGTAGTTGCCCACGTATTCAGCATAATATACTGTGCTAATCATCTAATGATGAACCATATCTTAGGATATTTTACCGTGCCATATAAATTGTTTTATTATTATTATTATCATTACTTTTTATAAAAATTTTTTATACCCTTCAAAAGAAGGGTTAAAAACAAAAAAAGTAAAGTTAAAAACTAATCCATGAATGGCCAGATGTCTGAACACGTGGGAAAGCTGTCGTGGAGGATGACTGCGTTAAATCGTTGCATTAGAGATCTTTTTGAGTATGCGCTATATAAATTTACACTTTACTTACTTACTTACTTAGTCACTTACTGTGACCGAAAGTCTCTTATTATTATTATCTATATCTATGTGTATATCTATGGTCTACCTATACGTACTGATAACACGCTGTCCGGCTGGCACAGCTCCTGGGGTTGCAGTGCCTGGAGTACCAGCTCGCGTAGTCATGACGATGTACTGTGCTCCAGGGGTTCCCACTCCACGTGGAATGGCTGTCATAATCCTGGCGCCAGGGCTTGCACCAACGGTCGGCCCGCGTGGCGAAGCTATCACAATTGTTTGTTTACCCGCAGCAGTTGCTGTCTGCTGCGCCCCCACGGCAGTGACCCCCGGCTTGGCTACAGCGACCCCGGGCGTACCAGCACCGAGTACAGAGCCAGTTAGACCTTTAATGATTGTGGCGCCACCAGGCAACGTCTAGACAGATACAGACACATATAGAAACAGACAGACCAAGACACACACACATATATAATCAAATTATAGTCAAATACAGTTAATGCTATGCATTGCACGTGCTACCTAGTATGAATTCATTGTTGTAAATGGCTAAACATTGACTTCTGCATTTCACAAGGTAGTGTATTAACAGTATTAAGGTGAGGTGGGCAAAACTATAGTCATCTATGTCATTAAACTTTCCATAAAGTTGCACACACAAAAAATCATCAAAATCGGACAGTTTTTCACAAAGTTATTTTTAAAAGTGGCATGCTTTCTGAACAGCGTGTACCTGCAGCTGCTGTGGCGTCGTGGGAGACGCAGCAGCTGCAACAGTTGCACCAGCTGCTGCAACAGTTGCACCAGCTGCTGCCGGTTTGCCAGCTGCTGCGACTGTTCCCGCCTGACTGGTCACCAGCTTCAGGATCGTAGCTCCCTGAGGCAGAGTCTTTCCCGGCTGTAAACAATAAGGACATAAAACACATTTACATAACAGACAGAATCGTCCTCGGCTACAGTTTACCGACTTTTCAGCATAAAAAATGTTCTGGCTACAACACCAATTTAATAACATCGTTGAAACAACACACCTAGCATAAATAATGATCAGATGCCAGAATTCCTTTGTCACTTCGAATGTTCCAAGTGTTCACCGCCAGCTCCAAGCTACAGCACCAGCCTCCAGTCCCTTATTTGAGAAATCTTTTACAGCCTTGTCGATCGGTCCCTATGGCAGGTTGTCGCAGATAACCTGAAGTGCTTCCTTGAGCTCGGCACTTGTTTTCAGCTTTGCTTTAAGCATGCAGTAAGCCTCTAACATTGCACCCCATATGGGATAGTCCATTGGGTTTATATTCTAGGAATATGGAGGCCATTGGTCTTTTGTGTCCGCTGCCAGTTCTGTGCGCTGCACGGCGTTGCGAGCTGTGTGTGCTGACGCGCCGTCCTGCTGGAAGATGAATCCGGTGGGCAACCGGCGATTGCTTTAAAGGAATGATAATTTAGTAATAATTTATAAACAATTAGACGTAGAAGGTTTTTTAAACAAAGCTGTAAAATTTCATATTAAAATCCCAAACGGTTGCTGAGAAAACGGCAAAAAACTTTAAGGGTCCACTTTTTTTGCCGCACCCTGTTTAACCATCACCAAGGTCAACACAGCCTTCCATCCATGTGTGGTATTCTAAGTAAATCGAGTACCGACCTGACTGTCTGGGGTTATGGTCGGGCACGTTTGCCTGTGTCGGGTGGCAGGCAACCTATGATCCTATATGGCAGGGTGAGCTCGTTATGTTAACTCAAAGCAAAAAGCACACAGTCACATCACATTGCACATTGACAGACAGACAGACACTACAGTCTCCGAAACTAAGACCACACCTTTTCGATGCCAAGTCCAAGGAGACAATTTTTTGGTGACTGAGAACTGTCCTCAAGGACGTCATCGATCTGATTTGTTCCAGTAGCCGAAAGTGATAACAGCCACAAATGAATACAGAATTATCACCAAAGCCATGTGAGCAGAGAATGAGCCTAGAGCCATTCAGCCATACCTGTGCGACCTGCATGCCCTGTGTAGTTTTGACCAGCGTAACAATCTGAGGCTGTGTCACTCCCTGACCAGCTTTCACGGTGATAATCTGTTTACCCGCTGCTGCTGCTGCAGCGGCCGCAGCCGAGCCTGCTGCACCGCTCCCTCCCACCTACACAGATACAGACATCATTATAGGAGGTCGACAATCCAACGTCCAGAAATGCAAAAGTTTGAGAATACAAGGGTTTGACTGGATCTAATAATTCCTAATCCTAACCGTTACAACAGACATAAACGTAAACCTATCACTAACCCTAAACCTATCCCTAACTGTAACCTCAACCGTCACCATTTACTACAACTCAGCCCCAAAGCGGACACTCATTTTACACAATGCCACAATGTGAATGACATAATGTAGTACTGCAGCTATCAGTTTAGGCGGATCTGAGATTGAAGCTGACTGGCCTGGTGGCTGGCTAGCACATGTGCCACATTTATCAAATGAACTCTCACAGCTCAGGCAATTTACTGCTACGTTGACAGCACCATCAACATTGTTGTGGCTATTGCTACTACTAACAGTAAAGAAACACTGAGTAATTGCTAACCTGACCAGCTGACAGTGCTCTCAGTATCGTAGGGCCGCCGCCACCAGGTGCACTGGACATTCGCAGTGACTGGGCAGCGTTCTGCTGCAGTATCTGTGATGCCACTAGAACACAAAGACAGACAGACAGACAGACAGATAGACATTAGAATGACAGCCTGGATATTGTTTGCTGCTGAAACTGTCGTTGCTGTCATGCCAAGCCCATCAGGTGCTGCCTATATGCGCATAGGCGACAAAGACAGATGCACCAAAGCAATGAGCAACACCACCACAGCGTTCCCACTCTTTTACTGACCAAAAAAATTAAAGACTTTTCCAGAACTTCCCAAGACCACGTAAAAATTTTCCAGAACTTTTTTCTTAGCCAATGAATGTTAAAATGTAATGTACTGGTAGTACAAACTTAAAAGATGTAATCTAAGCGAGCAGAAAAAATAATTTTCATCTCAACCTATGAAAAAATGCGTGATTTTCAAGGATATTTTCCCAGGACTTTCCAAAAACCTTAAGCCTAAATTTCCAGGCTTTCCAGGACCAAAGTAATTTTCCCAGACTTCCCAGGTCCTGGAATTTTCCAGAAAAAATCCAGGACTTTCCAGGAGGTGTGGGAACACTACCACCAGGTTCTCAAGTGCTATCCTTGAACACACCTGATATCGCAATGGAGTCAGCAAAGCACTGCTGACGTTGACCAGGATAGGCCGCAGTCACTCCAATGCACAGACAGACAGACAGACAAGCTGATAGACGGAGACAGGTAGACGAGAGAGACATCTACCGGCTGATCTGACTGCATTGCTGACTGGAGTGACTCGGAGTGGTTGTGAGACGCCAGACACTCCGCCCCCCGGAGTAACAACTCGCAGTGCAGTCACAGACGACGCACCAACCACAGACCCTGCCACCTTTCCAGCACCAGGCATTGCCACCGTAGCCAGGGTGCTCACTGCGCTGGCTCCAGACATGCCCTGTGATACAATACAATACACTACTCATTATAACTCACTCACCGATGTAGTTGCTGTAGTATAGCAGAGACCTTACCAGGATCGAGCATAGCTACAGTAAAGCTTTCCACGACCCGGCATATCCACAGTGGCTAGCTACTAGTGGCACCATCCCTAGACATACCCTGTGACAATAAAATGACAATACGGTAGATCACCCGACCTTTTTGCTTGGCCCTGGAATAGCTACAGCAGACCTTTCCAATATCCGGCATAGCCAAGTCAGGCTAGATTACTGGCCGCTCTGGCTTCAGACATGCCCTGCAGTACCAAAACTTAACCTTTCTATAACCAGACCCCCTCACTGGTACAGACTGAACCAACCTTTCCACTCCCTGGCTGCAGCTAGGCTAAAAGTGTGTATAGCTTTTTATGGATAACTCATCACAGAGCTATGGAGCATCACCTGCCGTATGAAATCATACAACTGCCACCCAACACAGGTGAACACACCCCACCATAACACCAGCTAGTCAGACCAGTACTTGATTTACCTACCCCAGGGGGATGGAAGGCTGAGTTGACCGAGGCGTTGGTTATATAGCGAGATGGTTTACGTGTTCGCCGACAGTCACCCATCTAAGTAGTAACCACTTGATAGTGAACCGACTGGGAGTTGAACCCATGACCTCTTGACTGCAAGTCCGACACCCAACCGTTACACCACCAAGCCAACAACTCAAGTGACATCACAATGTCTAGAGTGGTAACGTACTGTGGCAGGACGAGGTGAAGACAGGGTGATAATCTGTGGAATGTTTCCCGGCTGACTTCCCATCACCTTGAGCACCTGAGCTGACATGGCGGGCGTCGGCGTCGCCCCCAGTGTGACTGCAGCGCTGCCACCCGGGGAACGCTGTCTGGTCGTCTGCTGAGCTCCGGGCATTGTCAGACGAATCGTAGACATCATTGGACTGGCTGCTGACGCCGACGCAGCCTGCTGGAGACTGGTTAGTAGTGTAGGACTTGTCACACCAGTGCCACGAACACCTGTGGACCACAGTGAGATATATAGCAATGAAATGTACAGATGGACAGGCAAACAGAAACGTAGTGAGACAAGAAATCATGCGACTGGCTTCTGATGCTGCCTGGTGGAGACTGGTTACAGCACTGCCATCAATGCCTGAATACAGCAGACAATAAGATAGGAGGACACAGTGTCAGAGACAAATGTACTGAGATACTGACCTTGATTCCTGCATTTTCATCAGGACAACTTATACAACTTATAACTAACTTCAAGTACCATTTTATTTTGACAACGTGTCTACCTTGAGCCGTCTGAGAAATACAAAGCGGCAAATAGTAAATGATTTTATTGACCAATATGGCGAATTGCAACGTGATTAGTCCAGTTGTCTGAGTGCAGTCTGTGGTTGTGACAAAACGACACCAAACATGCGACTCAACTAGAAGTTGGGTGGCGGAAAAATAAACACAAACTGTTTGGGAAGAGAAGAAAATCAACCGAGTCGACTGAGTTTCAGTTGAGTTGAGTTGACTCCATCGATTTTAAGACAGACAGACAGACAGACAGACAGAGAGAGTCAACCTGTAGTAAGTGAATACCTGGAGTGCGTATGACGGCTGGAGGCCTCTGTGGGGTGGTAGGAGCCGTGGCAGTAAGAGCCCTCTGTGCCTGGCTGGCAGCCTGAGGCAGGGCGGCTGACGGAGAGATCACTGTAGCGGGGGGCATGTCGTATTTCATTAGTTGTAGCAGGTACGCGTCGGCCGTTGGCACAGCGCCCCAACACACCTCCAGAGTGTTGGTACTGGCTCGAACCAACTGAACACGTGAGGGAGGCGGTGGCTTTTCCGTCTCCAGGAACCACAGGTCCTTGAAACACACCTTTACACAGGCAAAGAGACACAGAAACATATGACATATAGACAGAGATACAGAGACAAACAAAGGGAGATACAAGCAGAGAAACAGACACAAGGAGACAACTAAACCTGGGATGGGACGGACAGAGAAAGCGGCTTTTCCATCTCCAAAAACTGCAGGTCACTGAAACAGACCTTTACACAGGCACAAACACAGGCAGGCAGACACACTGCCAGGGAAGCATATCACAGAGACAGACAGACAGACACACAGTGTGACAACTGAACATGAGAGAGAAGGATGCAGACACCAGCAGACATAAACATTAACCACATGTCAAGCACTCATCCAGCTGGCTTCTTAACTGCCTGCGATATCAAACACAACGCATTCTCATTCTTGCTAGCAAAATCAACTGCCTTCAGCACCACAATACCATATTCTATACCTCTGTCATCCGTATAGTGATATGAATAACCAATTCGACACAAACAGAATTTTGAGTAAGTAAGTAAGTAAGGATTTGGTATGCTCCCTACATAAATACGAAGAAACAGAAGAGTCCAAAGAAACAGTCAGACGTCATCTTAAAACTTATTATTTTCAGTCTGCTTATCTTGCCACCATTGCTCCTCTCCAATGCGCCCTGATTCTCTTCGGACATTTTGCTGCTATATAAACTGCTACTTACTTACAGGTGCATTAACTGCAGTAACCTCAAATGAGCTCAGTGTACAGGTAAAACAAACAAGAAATTTGAGCTAATGCTCACAAGACATGGGAAAGCCTACAGCAGTTCCAGTTCAGTAGTTTAGCTGAAAATTGGGGTGTTCACACTAAGTTAATATACAAATACCAAATTCTCTATCTGGATCGCATACCGGTAATGATAGTTCCATGGCGCCACCACTACAGACTTGTGTCGCAGCCCGAAATCACCAAAAAATCCATAAAACCCCCTATTTTGGCATTCAAGGTCATTCAAGATCATTGAATTCGGCGCCAATCGAGATCCAGTGTATGACTTCCTATTAATGATCAATAGTAACCTAGGCCCTATCTCGCGCCATTACTGAGATACAGCAACTTATTGGCCAAAAATTGCAAATTTTGCCCCCTCTCATTCAGCACTCTCGTTCGGGGTGACCCCCTTCGAATTTATGAAAAAGCTTTACTGTTCCTGAAACTAGAGTCTTCCAGGCAGCCGATGGTGAAGATTTGGTGATCATATCTTGCACCATTTTTGACTGATCCACCTGTGTGATGGACAGATGGATGGACAGACAGAACTGCGATGGCTAAGACACGCTGAATGCAGTAGCTGCTTTTGTGCGTAAAAATAAACATGTTTTAGATGAAATGTAAATAGGCAGAGAGTGTCTGCTGCATTTAAGACTGCTGGGAAAAGCAAATGGCTTAGGCCAGCATATGACCTTTGCTGCAAAATGTTACAGAGACTGAACGTTATACCTGGTTGTTCCAAGCCTTGCGGTATCCATCGCGTCCACTCCAGATGAACAGCCTCGTGTGTATAGCCACTGCACTGTGACCGGCCCGAGCACGTGGCAACGCGTCCTCAAGGGTCTCCATTGACAACGGCTCCCATGTCATCGTATCTATGCATACAGCATCGTATCTATGTACACAGCATAAATGCCATGTCATTGTATACCTTCGTGTTGGCCAGCCATTCCAAACTGCTGCCACAGTTAGATCCTCTAGGTTTAGAAACTATGCTGCGTTTAGTGTTAGTGTTGACTTAGCAGACTACTGTTTTGTACTGGACACCTAAAACAGGTTTTTGGTGTCCACTCAGAATGACTGCCATTTAAATGGTGAACGCGTACTGCAAAAGCATTTGGGAAAACAAGCAGGAAAAATGAAGTAACTTTTCTGGAGTTAAATGTGACCACATACACAGGAAAACAACTTCAGACAAAATTAGTCAGTCAAATACAGTCAGCCACAAATTGAAGAACACCAGAACTTTAAGTGCAACAGAAAACTATGCTTTAAACCATCTCGCTGGCTACAAATTAAGATAAAAACAGCACCAGCCAGGTATCAGCTAATGCCAACATCAGTTCACAGTATGCGATTGCAAGCTGCAATGCTAACAGCTGGTTACAGCATAAAAAACAAGCATTTGGTTGGCTATTAAGGGAAAGTTAGGCTCCAGTCATGTTACAGGCTTCTTTTAGCAACCGCAAACAGATCTCCTATTTTCACTGAAACACGTAACCTGTAGTCTATCAGCACCGACTGAAATTTAGACATCCCAGCGAGTGGTACATACCGTAGTTTAGACACCCAGTAAGTAATAAGTATGGTATATAATCTGTGGGTACGTACCAAGATTTAGGCAGCCCAGTGAGTTGGTGCATTTCCATTCCTTTTCATGCGCAGCAACTTTGACATCATCCATGACAAGTGGCACCCAGCCCCCAAACACAAACATGCGGTGGCCAATCACAGTGGCCGAATGTAGACTGCGAGGTAAAGGAGGTACACCCTGCACGTACGGCTTTGTCCATGACATTGTCACTGCAACACAAGAAGAAACAGCAGGAGATATATAGCAAAAAAAACTAACGATTAATCACATGATTAATGAAACATTTTAATGACTAACACGAATTTTGAGATAATGCTCACGAGATGCGCGAAAGCCTATAGCAGCTGCTGTTCGCAAACTGTCAGTCTATCTCCAGCCATTTTGTCGCGACTTTTACGGGGGTACCGCTGTTTGATGCCCTCGTGTGCAGGTTTCCTCGAACCTAGAAAATCGAGACTTGGACTGTCGAAATCTACGTTCAATGCTGAAAATTTCATATGCAGCTTGTCCATGTCTATCTCAATTGGTTTCGGCACAATTCGCTCTTGAAATGTGTCTCAAGCCCAAAATGGCCAAAAAATCCATAAAACCCCCTATTTTGGCATTTAAGGTCATTCAAGGTCATTGAATTCGATGGCAATCGAGAGCCAGTGTACAACTTCCTATTAATGATTAATAGTAACCTAAGCCCTATCTCGCACCGTTATTGAGATACAGCGCCTTATTGGCTAAAAATCACAAGTTTTGCCCACCCCCCTCTCATTTAGCGCCCTCGTTCGGGGTGACCCTCTTCAAATTTATGGAAAGGCTTTACGGTTCCTGAAACTAGAGTCTTCCAAGCAGCCGAAGGCGAAGATTTGGTAATCCTAGCTTGCACCGTTTTTGACTGATCCACCCGTGTGACAGACAGACAGACAGAATTGTGATGGCTAAAATGCGCTGAAAGCAGTAGCTGCTTTCGTGCGTAATAAAATTTAAATTGTTAAATTTCCAATTATGTCATATCATACAAAAAAGAATCTGATAAAAAAGAAGGACTCTATACAGAAGTGAATATTTTAGTCTGTCTACGAGACTAGATAAACAACAGTGTGTAGGCAGAGTGCATTTGTAACGATGTTAGTGAAACAACTAAGCTGACTGTCAGAGACATGTATTGCCAACAATTAGCACTGTTAGTCTTTAATCAAATCATTCACCATTATTTTTTCTGAAGTTATGTAAAAAATTATAATCATTACCAGTCTTAATATACATCATGTCAGCCAGTCAGATGTTGGACCGGTCAAATTTTAGAGTATGTCTTGCATTAGTACAACTGTGACTGAGTGAACACCAGTCAATCGGCGATAAAAACAGACAGGCTTTGAAATTTTTTTATAGTAAAGCTTTTCCTGATAAACCCATCTCAAAGCTGTATACCACGCAATACAGATGAATATCCCCCTTAACCCCAGCCAGACAGGCTGGTAGTCGATTTAACTACCCCAGAGGGATGGAAGGTTGAGTTGACCTTCGCTGGTGGTTATAGTCTTGTCCTCAATCACCCATCCAAGTAGTAACCACTTGTTAGTGACCTGAGTCAAACCCACGACCTGACCATTACAGCACCAAATCAGCAGCCAAGAGAGAAAGAAACAGATAGACAGAAAAAGACAAAGACACAGAGAAGCAGACAGAAAGGAAGGTGGTAAGTAAAGTGACTGACTGATGTCCAGCAGCCAGAGATCTCCCAGCCGGCAGCCACTCATTCCTCCGTAGATAATCAGCCGCAGATTCTGACCATCCTTGTCCGAATATGCTACAGCCGAGTGGGATTCCCGCGGGGGCGGGGCTTCCCCGGCGACCACTGGGATGTCCCAGGCCAACGAGCTCGAGTTGGGTTTCAGCTCCAGAGTGTACAAGTCATTCAGATATCTGCATAGATACAGTCACAGTCCACACAATCTGTCTGTCTCATGCTGTGTCTGGCTTGTGCCTGAGATACACAGACAGACAAAGAAACAAAATAGCAGGCACCGCTACATCTGCTAACCATCTCAGTGCATTAAGCTATCAGCAGCTCTGATATGATTTAATGGGTACACAGCTCTTCACAGGAAACGCATCTCAAAGCTACGCAGTATCACCTGCCACCCACCACACAGGTGAAATTGAATGTACACTGCCACGCCTTAACTGCAGCCCAACAGGCTGGAACTCAACATACCTACGTGGGAAGAACACGTTGATGTTGGTTATGTAACGAGATGGTTCACCTGCATGTCCGCAGACAGTCACCCATCCAACTGGTAACCATTTGATATCATGTGACCGAAGTCAAACCAACGACCTTGCGATCACAAATCCAGCATCGTTGTTATACTATACAATTCACCTAAACATCAGTACTTTAACAAAGAGCTGTGAGACCAAACCAAACCTTGGTATATTGTTCTTGGGATCTTCACTCTCATTCGCAAGTCCACCAAACAAAAACACTTTGTTTGCAGCCAGCGTGAAACTGTGACCTGCAAAACAACAAACACTCAAGCACTGAATATCTGTATATACCTTTATTCACCAGTCAAGCAAAAAAGCAAACCAATAACAAAGATAATATACAAGATAATACGAGCAAATGCAATTAAAATATTAAAAAAATATAATTAATTAAGAAGAAAAAAGCAAATGAACACAAAAACAAACACACAAGACATTCAGCAAATGTGTTTTATGTGCATATGTGCCAAGTGCTTGAAATAAAACTGATGATGATGAATGCAATTAGAATATAAAAAAAATAAAAAAAGATATGCTCATCTTAACAGCTTAGAAAACACTCTGGTCATGATATAAGCTGTGCTTGTGTAATACAGTTCAGGCGTGTGGCATAACTTATAAGTTATACTACAAAACAGAATTTATTGCTACTTAGCTAAAGTCAGAAAAAAAGTTGAGCCAGGCTTACATAACTAGTACACTGTGTCTCAAAAAAACATCCCGAACATTTTCGATTGTAACTTGAAGAAGGATCATCAGATTTTAATACTTTTTGGTGTGAATATTCTTGAGACAACTAGCCATTAAATAAGCGTTTAATTTCCTAGCTCACCCAAAGCATGTTTGTGCAGCACAACATGGAGAAAGTAGAACCAACGAAATATTGCTTTTTACCCAATGCAGTATTATTGCCTAATCTAAATAATGCACAAAACATATTTTGTTAACTTTCTTAACACTTTGGCTGACATTTCATCCAATTGTTTCATTTTTCAACTGCCTTGCCTACAGCAAAACTGCTTGAAATATGGGCGCATTGTGCGAACACAGGCACGGAGACGCTTTCCACATTCGTGACAGCAGTATCGATAATGTTCTGCTTTAGACTAATCCAGACTTCACCAAGCACTTCTTAAATTTATAAACATTGCTGAACGTCATCTGGTAGACACACTGCTTTATGACAGTCAAACCTTGTAATCAATTGGCTGTTTGGGGCCAGAGATCTAGATAGATGAAATTTGTTGAAGTTTTTTCATTCATTTCAACACACTATTTTCTTGGTTGATTTTCCCCAGGTAGTGCAAGAGCAGAAATTGGGTGAGGTAGGAACTTAAACAATCATTCAACAGCCATTGGTGTCCGAAATAATTAGACCAAAAATTATTAAAGTGTGATGATGGTTCTTGTAGTTACGATTGATAATGTCGGGAATGTTTTTCACATTTTTGCATAATTCAAAGCATATTTCGATTGGTCTGCATTCCCTTGGTAGTGCAAAAGCAAACACTGGGTAAGGTAGGAAGCTGAATGGTCATTTGATGGCAAGTTGTGTCAGGAATATTCACACCAGAAATTATTAAAATACGATAACGTTTCTTGAAGTTACAATCAAAAATGTCAGGGATGTTTGTTTTTGAGACACAGTGGGCGACTTCACTTTTTGACTTAAGACTTTCACTGAGCCTAAACTTCGGTTTAAGTACCTACTTAACTCAAAAAGTGAAGTGATTTCGCTGAGCAAAAACATGGCAACTAACAGAGATAGTTTAGTAAATTAAAACAAGTCTTGTACCAAAAATAAACGTCGTAATAGCTACATAATGACGTAAGATGTTATGTAATTACGTCATTTGCATGGGTGGCGCAATTAAATAAGCAAGTCCAAGCGTAACTGGTTGATTTATTTCCTGTTCGGTTTACCGGTTTTCTGCCATTTTTAATCGTTTAGTTGAACTTTGGTCTAAGTACAGACTTTAGCGTTCAGCTTTAGCTTTGGCTCAGCGAAAAGGCTCAGCGAAAGTCTAAGTCAAAAAGTGAAGTCACCCAGTGTATTTACGTTAAATGATCAAATACCATTTACTGTCACTCTGCTTATTATGCTAGCAACATTATATAACCCTGGTGGCAACCACACACTCAATGCATATAACAGATCATATGACGATACCATAGTTGTGGCAGAGCACAGATTGGAAGTGTGTGCTCACCAAGTCGAGGGCAGGGTGGAAGACCAATCTTTGGAGGTTTCGGCTTCAGTTTCTTCCACTCCCACTTGGATGCATTCAGCTCGTAAAGCTCGTTGGAATACTTTCCGTATTCCACCATCCCTCCAAACATCAGGATGCGTGTTCCGTCGCAGACGAAGCCATAGGCGGCACACCCTGGGGGCGTGTCACCTTTGGCTGCAGGAACAAACCACTGATTCGTAGCTGTATACACAGGCAACAACAACAGACATTGGATACTGTAAAACACTGCCAGTTTTTGCTTCGATTTTGAAATATCAGCAAGTTATAAATTAAGGTCGGTGTTAGAAGTAGATCACCGATCTCGCAAAAAGTGAGCAGAAAATTACTAGCGGCAGATCACCACTTCATCTCATTACATTTATTACGTTATTAACGTAAGAATGCAGCCACATTTCTTCACTGCATTGCCAATACTGTGATTATAACTGAAATCTGGCACTTTTGTTATCAATTACCGTACATTGAATAAAATTTATTCAGACACGTGTTTTACAACAAAAACAACTTTGGTTTTTGATATAACACTGAATAAGCCTCATTTCAATATGTTACAGTGTTGCGGCATGGTTCATAGGCCTTCTATGTCTACCACGAATATAAGCTCAACCATCTACCCAATAACGTGTCTACCCTGTATATGGAAATGGTTTACCTGTCTGCAGACAGTCACCTATCTTAGCAGTAACCAGTGACCTGACCAGGAGTTTGGGGTAACCCCTCTCGAATTTATGGAAAAGCGGGACGAATGAAGTTTACTGGGCGCCATAGGAATACACCTAACCCTAACTCTAAACCCTAACCCTAACCCTACACCTAACCCTGACCCTACACATAACCCTAAACCCTAATCCTAACCTTATTGGTAGTTATACGGTATATATGTGAAATAATAGGTGCAATGTATTCCTATGGTGACAGTAAACTACACACTACCCGGAAAAGCTTTACGGTTCCTGAAACTAGAGTCTTCCAGGCAGCCAATGGTTGGCATTAGAAAAAATAAAGCATAGGAGTGATTTAATAGAAACATTTAAGATTATTAATGGTTGTTATAATTTGCAATCAGATTTATTTTTTACATATGATGAAGGTCAAAGAAGAGGTCATTCTAAGAAACTATATAA
>Ga0056128_1001309_pt1 | contig 27331 bp, 19 predicted proteins | sample WorMetLIZISLAND2_FD_71113 | JGI IMG/M metagenome (GOLD analysis project Ga0056128, IMG submission 71113) | Marine gutless worms symbiont microbial communities from Max Planck institute for Marine Microbiology, Germany - Olavius geniculatus... ... | reverse complement strand
AGGAAAAGAAGTTGAAGGGAAGGGGAATGGAAATGGAAAAGGGAAGGAAATGAAAAAGGGGAAGGGTAAGGGAGAAGAGGAGGGAGGGAGAAGGAAAAGGGGAAGGGATATAGAAAGGAAAAAGGAAGGGGAAAATGAAGGGAAAAGGGAAGGGGGAATAGTAGGTAAAGGAAAGGGGAAGCGGAAGGGAATGGAAAAAGGGGAAGAGGAAAGGGCAAGGAGAAGGAAAAAGGGATGGAGAAGGGGAAGGAAAGGGGTAGAAAAATGGGGAAGGGGAATGGGGAGGAAAAGGGGAAGGGAAAGGGAAGGTGGAAGGAAGATAGCTCAAGAAATGTTGGACGCACGCACGGACACAAAGGTGATTTTATACTCTGTCCTTGGACGGACAAAAAATGTCAATGGCACCGGAGTCACTTTGCCGCCAATAGTGGAAAAGGAGGAGAACAGATGAGTCTTAAGTTTAATCTTAAATGTTCGCAAGCACTTTGAAGACGTCACTTCTGATGGCAGACTGTTCCAAGTTCTTGCTGCGGCGACGGTGAACGCTCGGTCACCGATCGTAGAAGGCCGTGTCAGTGGAACAGATTCCCCCAAAACGTCAGCGATGAGCAGCTTTTCTCAAGATCCAGAAGTTACCATACACGTTGTCCGATAATCACAGTGAGTAATCGCGCGTGTGGGCGGGGTTTTTGGTGTCATGTTACACGAAAGTACGTTGCACTGCGTGACCGGCGACTACAATATCGTAATGCACGAGGCGCTGAATGACCGTCGTTTTTATGCGTGAAAGGAAATTACAGTAGATAATTCGAGTCGGCTGCTAGACTGAATCTACGAGTTGTGACGCCGTATACCGATGTGGCACGTACGTGTAGCCGTGGCCGTTACGGTTTTATCGACATGGAATCTGTGATCGATACGAAAGCAATCTGCATTTTGCGAGCGACATCAGTAGCTCACTGCTCAACATATCCGTCGTCTCCACACGGTGAGCCATAAAAAGGCACCTCTACCACTTTTATTTATGTACAATTAATTTAGCAAATCTGGACCAATTTCGATTAGGCCTACTCTTTCACGGTTGTCTTCAGATATAAACTGCGGGAATAAAATGGATAAAATCTGCCAGCTCGTCTTGCATCTGTTGCCACTTGCCACACTACATTGTGAAATTTGAATGTTCAGCTGTAGGCATTTTGCGAGTCTCACAGTAGTAAGGAAACGTACTTTGAATGCTATGTGGTATGTGCATGGCCTAGTATTTTTCAAGTAATCCAGTTAAATCTGCAACTCAACCTAGAATGCAGCCGTGAAAGGTCTGCGAGTTTTCCGAGGTGTTGCAAAAATAAAATTTAGGATTCTTTTATGACCGACAGTGTACGAGACAGGCGACTATTGTATATCATCATCATCATCATAACAAGCTTGTAGTGCGCAGATTACATATAAAAGCAGGCCATTACGCGGTAAAAAGTCAGACAAAACAGTAAACTAAAAACAAAACTAGTTAAAAGCAGGATTAAAAATGAGTCTTTAAATGTTTTTAAAAGTAGCAGCGTTAGTGATACGTTTTCGTTCATAGGGTAGTTTGTTCCAAGCGTTAAGAGCTGCGAAAGAAAATGCACGTTCTCCGAACTTGCGACCAATGTTACAACGCACAGTCGCTATTGCGTCTAGTTTATGTCTGCGCTACTGAAGATTGCAAATATGATGGAGTCACTGAAGGAAAGACATCTTATGTTAGTTAGTGTTATTCAACTTTAAAATTTTGTTATTATAGTTTTTGTTTAGCTCATGCTACATAATGCAGTCAAGTGGTCGTTTTGGGTTTTGTTCAGTTTTCGTTTACCGCACACAGTTTTACAGCACTCGATAGGTCTGTTATTGTCATTAAATGGGTATAAATTTGGTCGTTAAAATGATCCTTAGCGTGCGGTACGGGATTACTGACGTATTATCTTAGACGACCAGCAAAGTGAGTACTTCATAACAGTCTGCGAACAGTGACTTAGCAGCCGACGTCAGCTGTTTCTTAGGACGTGAATTAAAATAGGCATTTTCCTTTCGACGGAGTTATTTTGACAAGAAAAATAACCTGATCGTGTTTATTCGTCGTATTGTAGTCTAGTCTAATATAGCCAGTCATAGTTAAGCATCGGAGCAAGGTTGCTACTAATAATTATTTCGTGTGTAAGCAGTGGCGTATTTAGGATTTGGCAAAAAGGGGGGCCATGGCGAGCGCGCGGAGCGCGAGCCTATAACGGGGGTCTGGGAGCGGAGCCCCCAGCGGGGTCCAAGAGCAGAGCCCCTGGTCGGGGGGGTCAGAGGGACTGAAGCTGAAACACTTTTTGCTTCTGAATGTTCAATGGAAACCGCAAATTCGCCCATTTTTCTGAAATTTGGAAACGCAAAAGACCATCAAACATTGTTAAATTTTGCAATTCTTACTGGAAAATGGCAAAAAAACGCACCTTTACATATAAAGTCGCCTGTAAAAAATTTTCATGGTCGGGCCAAAGGGGGGCATCGCACCGTGCCCCTCTAAATACGCCACTGTATACTAGTTAAAAATTTATTTTATAATTATATTGGGACTAACTAAGTAGACTTCATCACTATGACCTATTAATTCGTTTCTGTTCTAGTCAGAAGTGCTTCTTGAAACTGTTGATGGGATTTTTAGTGCACGTTTTTCAAAAAAAATCTTTAAAAAGGTTGAGCAAAATAAAAAAAATATTTTAAAAACGTTTTAAAACGTGGCAAGAATAAAAAACGTAAAAAACGTTTTTTTTTTACATCTACGATTACTCCTCTATAGCCTACACCATTGGCAGAGAATTAAACAGCTGTCATATCTGTCCGTTCGAAATTGATGGCTTCAAAAAATTGCCAAAAAATGTTTTTCTTGTCGGAAAATTTGTCCAGAAATCAAAAATGTGGGGCGTAAAGTCACATTTTAGAGGAAAATTTCGGGACAAAATAAAAATTCTGGACATCCGTGATTTTCTCTGTTGGAAATTTGCAGTGTCTGTCGGAAAATTTCAACTTCCCGTCCTGGTTATTTTAAGTACTTTTTAACCACGACGCCGCTGCTTCCAGATGCTGTCGGCATAATCTTCTATGGTTTACTGACATGCACAAAAACGATACAATGGGAAAGGGGGAGAACAAAGCTCGATTTGAAACTGATTGATAGCGTAAGGCAAACTGACCACTGCCCTGATTTCCGCATACGTCGGTCAATATACGCCTTTGCAGTAAGTAAGAAAGTAAGTGCTGCTGACCGGAATAACGGTTTGGCGTCCTTGACGATGGATGACGATGAAGATGAAATCGTTGACGAGTGGTCATCATCCGAGTCTGATGATGCGCCGCCTGCTTCAGCAACCGACACGTTACGCTCGTAGCCGCAGTCTGGCGATCCCGACTGCTTGTTACATAGCCCATCGTATCACATGTAAAGAAAGATAAAGAAAAAAAGCAGTGTATACTATAGTTCTTAATAGAAAACCCATCACTACGAAACATCATCTGCCATATGAGATCACATAAGGTTGGCTGCCACCCGACACAGGTGAATTCGTCTCGCCTTAACCCCAGCCAGACAGTCCACTACTCGATTCACCTACCCCGGACAAATGGAAGGCTGAGCTGACCTTGGTATTAGTTATATGCCAGCCTATATACAGGGCGGGCCAAAAAACGTGTCAAAATACTTTTGTCCATATCCTCGCCAATTATTGACCTATTTTCAAAATTCTTTCATTGACACACTCTGCAGACAATTTGCGATAATGTGATTATTACAGATCCTACCTCTACCTTGTGAAATATCAATGAAATATGCATATATAACGATAATAACAAACGAACATTTTGTTAAAATTTTAAAAAAAGCACTTCAGACCAACATTGCAGTGAATGGTCTGTACGACGCTAGACTGTGTGGGTATAACGCAGTTTAGTGTCATACGAACCATTCATTGCAACGTTGGTCTGAAGCGTTTTTTCATTTACCTAAATTTTTGTTATTATCGTTAGCTTTTGCTTACATTTATATTTCACACGGTAGTGTAGAAATGCATTTACCGAGTGGTGGAATATATAATAATCACATTATTGCAAATTGTGTGCAAAGTGTGCAAGTGAAAGAATTTTGAAAATCGGTCTATAATTGGCGAAGACAGTCACCCATCCAAGTAATAAGCATAATGAGAGTGACCTGCTATCGTTACGCTATTGTAGTTACATTTACAGTCTTACTGAATCGAGTTTTTTTCGAAAATAAATCTTGCTAAGAATTTCCTAAAGCCATTTCTAAGTTTTTTCCTACAGGTTCATTTCTTTAGTCTATATTAAGACTCATCAAAAATGTGTTCTTTGCTCAAGATTTATAGGAAGCAACTCTTATTCTATCGTACTTGTCCGCAGTTTTCCCCAGCTTGGTAAATAAGTCTCGAGGACAGCAAAAGGATGGGACGCTTTGCCTCAATCAGCTAACTCTTTCAGCAACTGCACTGTTTAGCAGGCAGCCAGCGGCCCAGTTATACCCCGTTTACACGATCGAGCAAATATCGAGCTGGCTCGTCCAGCTAACATATAGCCAGCTCGTCGAGCCAGCTTGATCGTGTAAACGAGGTATTACGCCACTCCATAACGGCGTAGCTTGTCTGTGCGATGTCTTAGTCAGGTTTTCTCCAGCGAACGTACGTAGGCCTACGTAGGTTGGTTCCAAAGATAGCGAAATACTATACTCAAGCCAAACCGTCCGTATCCGCCCACACATCGACTTGGTACTTTTTTGGTAGCCTAAATACGATATAACCAGGGCTGCGCTGGCCTGGAAACAGCCGGCCCGGTAAATAGATCAGCCGCGAATGACGTCAGTCGATAGTGGTTGCGTGCGTCGCTGAAGAGAGATGGCCGGACGCAGCGCTGGGAAAGATCGAAGCAGCCTTCCCTTCTTCCAGACACGCCGTCATAAACTGCGAACCGATGACGTCAACGACGATCGAATGGCGGGAATAGTAAAAGTGAAAAAAATAGGAACTGACTGACTGGCGCTGATTTCTGATATACGCAACAGTCTAGGAGCATCAATGCTATCATCACCATCAGCAGCAGCAGCAGCAGCATCTGAATAAACACAAGAAATATATCCCCGGCGACGAGGCGAAAAATCAAACGTGCAGCACTGTAGCTTCGAAAGACGCTGATGTGTGAATTATTGTTGATAATTCAAAGATAATTCCAGACGAAATGCCGAGCGTACCCATCGGGCGTTGTTTCTACAAGTATAAAGGAGGGGTCACACTGGCGGCCGTTCCGTCCGAACGATTGGTGTTTTTGACGGCCGTTGTGCGGACCGCCAGTGTGACCCCTCCTTAAGTCTTCGTCACGGCATGCAGTTGTCAGTCACTGTGGCAACGTTGAGCTAAAACACATGAGCTCAAACCACGCGAACAGCCAGCTTTAGTTACAGGCCTAATTGACTATAAGAAGTTACTCGTTGTCTACACGGTGCGAAAAAATGGTAACCGGTAAAAAAATCATGTGCTTCCAGTTGGTGTCAGTTTCTAAACAAAAAGCCCAGACGTCACTGGGATAGCCGACCGTACTGGTTGTCAGTGACCTTCAAAGTCATCTAATGTCGATAATTTTCGTCTTATGTGAGAGGGCGTAATGCCACTTCCTATTAGTGATTAATAGTAACCTTGGCCCTATTTTTCACTGTTACCGAGATATGGCCAGTTTTCCGCTGAAAAATGCACGTTTTACTACGACTTTCCATCCAACCCCAAATTCGAAAATGTTCCCCTTGCGTTGAAATTCTGCATGCCTAAGTTTAAGACAAATAGCTAATTACACGTGTAAAACGTTTCCTTTACGACATAACGCTTAGCCACGTTACAGACGACAGACAGACGGATAGGCAGACAGACAGACAGACGGCAACTCGTACCATAAACTCGACCGTTACGTAAGTACGGTCAACGAAAAAACTATACGGTCTTAATTTTTTTCATTGGACCCCCGAAAACACTGCTGACCTTAGAGGTAAAACAGGAGAATTTTTTTCACTATAGGCTACTTTGCGGTGGTTACTCCTATAAACGAAATTATGACGTGTTAGAATAACAATAGCATTACAAATTAATTATTTTATGTGTTATTTTTGCAGTAGGCTTAACGTCTTAGATACTGACGGCTGTTTGATTTGTCATAAATAATGTACTAGGTCTTACTGTTGTACAAACAAATTGATAAAAGGACTGGATCAGAATTAGCACGCTGGTGGCATTACTGACAATGGTGTTTTGCACTGTTCATGAAAATTTTAATTTCCTCCTCTAAATGCTGTCTTGTTTTTTATAGACTTGCAAGCAGACGACAGACCCTTGCTTTTCGACAAGAATGCCGCGTCGTCTCTGCGCGATCCTGTTAACGCGACTGTCACGAACTAGAAAATCCTGTCAGTCCGCACTGCAGCAGGTTGAAGGTCTGTCCGCATCCGCTCACCTCCGTGGAGTAGACTACACACGTTCAACCATGCGCGGCTGATCTCCGCAGAAGCCACTCACTTCGGTTCAGTGCCATGGCGCCGCCGGCGCAGCATCACTCAGCGGAACACAGGCAAACGTAGCGCCGTCCGACAGACATACGTAAGAGTATAGACGTACCATAGCTGCATCCGGTGGCTTCTATCCACACAAATCTCAAAATCGGGCGCAACCTCCCCCCAGTTTTGGGCTGAGGTCCCCCAATTTCGGATTCACGTTTTCCCCTCCATCTTGGGCTTCTTTCCCCTCTAAGGAAAAAGTTCTGTTAAGGGTGTAGTTTGCCCAGTGAAAAAAGGGGGAAAGTAAAAAATAGGGGGAAGTTTTGATTTACAACCTTACCAAAACTTTCCCCCTATTTTTCACTGGGCGCAGGCTGCGCCCACCAAGTATAGGGATAGAAGCCACTGGCTGCATCCGACCGATTTCATGCAGGGCACGGTCATCCCCACACCGCTCCCACCCACCGCGGGCGTTTGATTCCTGGATATTTTTTCAGTGAGCTAATTTTCGCATCACGGCGTTCGGTTTTGGTTAAACTTTAATGTCATTCGCCTTGTTTGTATGATCATACATCCAAGTGAATAGCAAAAATATAAATGCGCGCTTCAAGATGGCACATTTTGAGGCTGAAACTATGTACGTTTTGTTACTCGTATTTTTGCCGGGCTCCAGATCACGTAGCCTAGCTGGATAATCGTAGCTGGATTATGTAGGCCACTTGGGTAATTTTAAAGAATACGAGGTGTCGGAAGTGAACAGGCAGAAAAGAATGGGAATGAGAACATAAGAAGGGAAAGAAAATGAGCGAACGGAAGGCAAGCTCCTATCTCCACTCCTCCACAGCAATTGTCAGGTCGCGTAGCCAGCGCAATCGACTGCTGCTTACCGTAGTTCCGTTCTTGCGATGTTTGCAATACGTTCTTTGCTCGCTGCTAGCGGCCACGCGGCGTATAGACTACACATTTCAGTGTCGAGACCACCCGTCGCATGTACTGTTTGCCCGCCATGCCGAGAACAGATCAGTGTGTACGTGATGCCACAGTGCAGAACCAGGATACCGGTAACAACACGATTAATAATTGTGCCCGGGCCGCGACTCTAGCTATTTATAGACGATGCCACCGTGATTGTTTTCGACGAAATCGTATTTTGGGCCTCTAGGACTGCCAGTCATCGACGAGAAGTTTCTGCTGTGTTGTCGACGTCTCCAGACCTGGCTCTTCAAAAAAACTCACTTTATATACTTCAATGGCTTCAATGTCATAATTATTAACAGGACTATATGCAACCTGAATCGTCGATTTTTTTCACCAATATAAGATTTCAAACCACGACCATACGTCGTCAGGAGTTCTGCATTACAGACCATCAAAATAAAACAACGATGCGTTCGCTCTTTCTGCATCCGTGTCGACTAAGCCGCATTACGTCACTTGCTCGCCTGTACGTCCATTCGTCCGTTTGTCTCCGACAACCAAAAAAACGCAGAAAACCAAAATTAGCGGGAACGTTCCCCAAAGTTAACGGAGTGTCGATTTCGAGTTCAAAATGGTTACGGACTTTAGTCAAAAACTGCGTACGGACGGCCGCATGATATATGTCGTCTGAGCCGACATATTTTAGTTGTATTATAATTTCCACTGACGTGAGTAGAATGAAACATAAAAAATTACACTTTTACCATCACCAAGAAAAGTACACAGAAGAAAACTGTAGCAATGTATATAGTTTAACCACAAAAAGTACAAAAGTGGGATTAACTTCAGGCCTAACTGTGTTCGAAAACTCTTTAGCGTTCGAGGGCATTGTTTAAAGTTTGACATGTCTGTAAAGACCAGGACGATGTCTATGAATAAAAAGCTGTATAGACTAGTGTTCAGAGTAGATGGCGTTTAGTGTTTGCAAAATTATGTTCAATTTTATACAGGTTATATAGTATGCGCTTGTTATTGCAATATATTTGAGGATTCACTTTTTGTGGACGCAGTGTATAGACAGGCTGGCTGACCTGTTTGACGACGGTCGTTTTGTGGCTGGTGTCGTCAAACTTGCGGAGGAAGTCTTCGCTGCAGCCGGCACTTCGCGTCCTCCTCAGCGGTCGTAGCATCTTCTTGAAGCGACTCTTACCACGAGATGACGACCGCGTGTCCGGAGACGCGGAGCCACGCCCAGAGCTCGAGTCGCTGCCCGCCACTGCCACTGTCCCAGCTGTATCACCTGCCACCAACACCACATCCTCGCTGCTCGAGTTAGTCGACGTGAAGAAGCAAACTGTCGGTGACTCGGCGGCGGTGGTGGTAGCCAGCGGGGTGGAGCGAGGGTCTCCAGGGCGGGTGGAGATGGTCAGGCTAGGTCGCGGTGACGGAGGAGGTCGTGACAGTGGGGCCCCAGAAGTCGGCGACGTTGCCGGGGAAGTCACGGACAAGGTGGTCGACGCTGGCGTCGCCTGCTGACTGACGGAGTCCTCTTGCTCGTCAGTTCGTTCGCTCAGCTTGGTCGTCCACGCCCGGCACTGTCGCACTATCCCTGCCACGTGATCGGCCACGTCACGCGGCCCGTGACGTCGCTGTGATGACGTCACGTCGTCGCGACCGGACGCAGTATGGCGGCCTTCCGTTTCCGCGTCAACCGGAAGTAGATTGCTGCGATTCATTGTTCTGCAGTGGACACGCGTCGGACGCAGGAAAATGTCTGGGAGTAAGTAGCAACAGCGGCGCCAGCAGAATGAAGACAGGCAGCGGTTAGCAGAGTGCGCGGTGCCAAGGCCACAAAGAAGCGGTATAGCCGCATACAGCATGGAGCGCGATGATATATGTAGAGATGGGCGATTCGACGAAAGATATTAAACGACTAAATTCGTTATGAATTTATTTAAAGATGTATTTATCGAATATAATGGATAGAGCGTCGCCAGAGCTTCTGCTTTCGACCGGATCATCGTTTTTCACAGCAATATAGATATAAGTTAAGCCACGCTGCCCTAGATAGGCAGCGGTGGGCAGCGATAGTAAGAATGGCGTCAGACACCAACGGGCATTGAGCCCACGGTTGTCGATGGTCGATGATGATGATGATGATAATATAGATATAACAACTTCAGCTACAACTTGACCTCTCTGCACTATATGGCAGAGTTAATGGCCTACTGTATACCTGAAAAGAGCAAGATCCAATGTGAGAGCAATCGTACTGCTTTTAGGTATATCGTACATGCTGAATCTAGTCGGTCGCAATACAGGTAACAATATACAACGAATTTATTATATTATGAGTCCAAAACTGAAAACATGTTTGCAAAGTGAAGACACAATATGCAGCCGTCTGCCCACAGAGTCGGACAACGATTCGAATTTTGAACTAAATCAGCACACCGTTTACCTAATTTTTTTTCTCTACACCTTTTCGAGTTATGAGTCGGCGCGGGACAGACGATAATGCAGCTATTAGGACGGCCGCAGAATAATTCCAGTTTCAGCGGACCCATCACTAGAACAAGACTTGGCGGTGGACTGAAAAGTTCTGCGAAGCCGGCGGCGGGCATGCGGTCAACACAGAGAACGAGCGGTCAGCTGCAGCAGCAGCATCACTGCAGACTCTTAGGGTTCAGTTTAGTGTTCAGCTGGCATTGATTGACAGATTGATTGATGGCATGATTCTGCTACTGCCGCTGCTGCTGCCATGGCAGTGAGGTTTTGAAGTTTTTTTGGCAAAACAACCAGAAAAGCCCAAATTTTCGGGCTTTTCATTTGTTGTGCTGTTTTAATGCAAATCGAATTGAATTTCATAATTTAATCGTATTTTTTATTTTCGAGTTTCGACGTCACGTTATTTATTCACTCAACAAAAACGATGTGGCACGGAGAGTGGTGTATTGGATGTTATTCCTTGGCCTTAAAATGTGTGCCCCGTATTCTTTAAATACCATACAAATAGTGACTGGCGTCGAGGACATCAGTGAACATTTTTAACCCGAATGTTCGTAAAATGTTGCCCGAGATCGAGAACATTCTTGAAACAGAGGGTCAAAAATTTTCAACGATGATCGACAATCCAGTTACTATATGTTTTGATATACCCCAAAACCAAAAAATTAAATAAATTTTTTTTTGAAGAAAAAAACTGACATCTTCAATTTGGCTGTACACACTGTTGACCGGTCAACAGTGCGTATTTGATAACGTCACGTGACGTAATTTGAACCAATTGTGTGCAGGTATATTGAATTGAAGTATAACAATAATACATAAAAGAATAATGAATAAGAACTTTAAAAAAGTATTTTGGTAATATTACTCTAGAACTGTTCACTCACATCTGTTGGCTCCAATCTGCGATTTTTTGCCGCCCACTTATTGCAAGTTGGTATGCGTGGCGCATACTGTTAAGCCTACTTGGGTAGCGAATGACAATTTATGAGGATGACGTCTCCAGTTGGCACATTTCTGTATCACTGTGGTTTGTCACTGTGTAATAAAATATTCAACGTGTCTGCAAAAAATGCTTGATGCTGTTTTATAATCGTACCTATTGGACATCATATAATTACGGAGTGCAATGTGTAAAGTTAGTCACGTTTTTTGTTTTTTTTTAAACTTCTTATCTGCACATTATGCACAGTTTATAAGATAAACGAATAAAACTACTGTATGTGTAAAGACAGAAAAGCACGTTACTGCACATAATTTTAATGCCAAACTTATAGCAGGAGACAAACGTGCTAACATCTATAGTAACGAATGAATGATTTGCTACAATACAATACTGCACAAAGGTCGTTCCCACGTTGCAAGCAAATCATTGACCGACTCTCCCTTGTCGGGTTACCAAGCCAACTTATGGACAGGCCAAAACCTCTCATATCCTCTTTGACAACTATTAACTTTTCTGCACCTCCATCATAATAAAATCATTAATTCAGCAATGCATCAAGTGACAAACACAATGCTACACAAAACAGTGCACCAGTAGCAAAGAACCAATAAGCCTTACATCGTGAAAGTTGACCGATTCGACAGCACAATGCAAGTGCAGAACGTTGTTGCAAACATGGCAAAAATTAACCACAAAAAAGGAACGTGTAAACGCAGTAATCAAATACCTACAGCATTATCTTCTGCTCTCACTAAAACAAACAGTCTTTGCTTAATTGGCAACTTACGACAATCATCCATTGCTAAGAGAACAAAATTATCGAAAAAAGTGAAGCACAGTGAATCAAACGGAATCATGAATGTAGAAGTAAAACAAAAGATGGTAAAAGAATCGAGCATAAGCAAACAAGAAATCCAAAGTTGTGGCAGAATGTTGTAAAATAAGTCTTCACTTTGCTAGCACTGAGACAAAAAACTACCAGCAATGCTGTAAACTCGTACTCAATTGCGCCATTTCCACAAGGAACAATTTTGGATGCAAGCTAAGGCAGAATTCAGTGTTGACTGCCGCCCTGACCCCTGGTGTAACAGTGATGCCACCTATAAAGGCAGCAACAATTTAACTAACAGAAACTGCAACTTGATGATAATGATAAATAATGTTTCTTAGCACAGATTACAGTGCAAGTTAGTCGAACCCAGCAAGTGAACAATTGGCACTTAGTAAACAGAGAGAAGAAGTACATAGCAGCGAGATGGTTTCACTGGCACCCCCAAGTCGTACAGCAGAACAACTTCAAGCACAGACGATGATTACTTCATACTACTGCCGCAATAAGCAAAAAGCACATGTCCACGGAGACAGAAACAGCCATCTATTTCAAAATGTATGCATTCTCACGTCAGAGAATAACATGACAGCAATTAAGAAAAGTAACTAACAGTATCAACACAGAGTTACACAATGCAACATCACACTTAACTACCGGTACTTCATTTAATTCAATCTGTTAATACTAACAGTAATTTATTTTTTTTTGTGATCAGTCAGCTCCTTAATGAGCTCATAAGTTACAACTGTGTTCTGTTTAGGAAGTACACCACTACTGCATTAATTAAGGAGAGTAAATCTTAATACCGTCTTATTCTTATCATTTGTCTAAATAAAGTGCAAAAATACAAAGCAAACCACAAGAACTAGTAACTATGCAAGTCAATTATCACAGAGACACTGAATGCACTTTTGGCCACACATAATAATCAGTAAATAATCAGTCAATCAAACACAGAAGAACGCGTGTTCAGCAAATGGCATACAGCAACTGTGCAACATGGTGATGCATAAACAGTGGAACAAAAATGCCTTTAACTAAACCCTTTGCCCTTTGCTAAACCGTGTGTTTATTTTTCAAGATCACTGCAGTATACAGTGCAATCATGTTGATCACTAAGGCCCAGTCTTCTGCAAAAAATTCTGCCAAAATCCGCGCGCCAGTTTGCAAAATTCTGCGGCTTACTGCTCTAAAATCATTTAAATTCTGCGGCCTTCCATTTGTAAGTAAACTGAGCTCTATCCTGTTTAAAAACTTTTGTTTCTGATGGGCCAGCTGGCATAGTGACATTGTGCTGAGTTATGCTAGCAATGAACAAAGAAAATCACCTATCTTTTCTCATTTTAAAAGTGCAATTTGTCAAGTTGCATTGCATTTATTTACGATTGCGCCATATTGCAATAGCTATTCGCAGGGCCCACAAATTTTGGCACTTTAGTATGATTTTTTTCAGTGATAAAAATACGTCAACAAGTCAAAAATCATAGTAATCGACGGTGAATTTTCAACTTCTGCAAAATTTTGCAAAATTTTGCAAAATTCCATGGAAATATCAAAATTCCGCAGCCAGCAGAAAACTGTGGGCCCTATTGATTACTGGTGTACCTACTGTTGATATGTTACGACTGACTGATTGACACAAACGAAGCGATAATGAAAAGTTCCACTTTGTTTTGCACCACCCCGTACATAGTGATATGGTTGTTCACCAGTGCACAGTCCTGGCTTGTGAGTTGCAACACAGAAGCAGACGTTAAGCTCATTTCTGCAGAACATCGGGCTTTTCAGTGGCAGCAGAGCTGTGGTGATATGACTCAAGGTTGTGACTTGTCGCAGCAAGCACCTGCCGCGTCTTGTTGACTGTCATGCACAGACCACACACAAAGACCATCATACTCCACTTAAACCCTCCTATACTATCAACTATTGTTTTGTTACTGTGCTTGTGGTTATGGAAATAAACTCTGTCTCTCTTGTACGTCTCGCAATACAGCGTGCACCAGGATAAGCATCACTCAAAGACCATAAACCTCCAGTAAGACTATCATTTCTACATCCAGATCCTGGAACCCAAATGCTACCAAAAGATTCTCTTTTGTCAACACCATGCACTCCAGCAAAGCCATCTTAATTTGTTCCCAAAGTAAGAGACAAAAACTAAAAGATAGGTAAAATGTAAACCCCTTGCTGTGGTGAGTGTAAATACGCACAAAGCACCAATTTACAACCACATCTCCTTAGCACCATAACCAAACAACTAACTAAGTCACACAAGGCTCGGTAAATGTAAGTGAAATCGATAATTACTATCTGCAATAACAGCTTCATCCACATCCCGTTAGCAACACAACTAGATGACTAACAACAGCACAGGGCTTAGTGAACGTGAGTGAAATCGATGATTACTCGCATTAATGATGGCCGCACACGTATCTGTTTAGCAATAAAACTAAACAAAGTGCAGTCTGAGGCTGAGTAAACGTAAGAAAAAATCAATGATTACTCTCACACAAAGCCACACTGCACGAATCTTAGTGAATGTAAGTAAAACTGATGATTACTTTCAGCAATGATGGCTGTATCATTGTTCTTGCGCTGCTGACGCATCAGCTCCTCCTTGCGTCGGCTGTGAGCATCCAGTCGTTCTTGTGCTTGTTTCATTGCTTGCTTGGCATGTGTGTAGCGCTGCTGCAGCTCGGCCACTTGACGACGTAGTGATGTGTTCTATACAACAGCATATCAATGTCATTAGTTCAGATGTGACATACTCTTTCACTGCCAGATTTCTGCTGGTAAATACCAAATTTCCCTACAGCGTATACTTTTGAAAAAACAGAAGAGAAAGCCTGACCGACTATATGTTGACTACAGTTGCCAATGGCACTGATATGTAGTCAATTAGTTGCCAGTGGCAGTGGAAAGTTAAACACAGCAATGTTTCATTTGATAAGACATTAGTGCACTCAGTGCAATAGATACTGCATAAAACTGCACTACAAAAAGTTCACTACTGACACTGAACTGACATTGTATCCACATATTAAACACGTTTCAAAAATGCAGACATAGAGATTTTGTCATGCTCAGTATTGCTGACATAAAATATTCACCGACTGTCACATTCTTTCACTGACAGACACAAGGGTAAATTCGCAATCAACAAGAATTTGAGTTGATTTTTTCTTGCAGCCAAAAAGTACATCCTTCCATGGTTGCTGATGACAGCCATGACAAAATGAACAAACAACAGCCGAGTAGCGGCAAGGCAAAGTACCTGTTTCCGCAGAGATGAGATCAGCGCAGCTTGTGAGTGAATGTCCGTTGTGAGCTGGAACGAACAAACGACGTCCACGATGCTACGTACAGACTGCCACAGAGTATTCAACAACCCATCGACATCAGCTCCATCAGCCTACAGATCACACACATTTCACATTATTGCAATCAACAACGTATTTATTGTAAAAAATACCCCACAACAGCTGACCAAAGCATCCAAAAAATGTTCATAACATACGATGTAAATTAGCTGCCTAACGATTTGTTTGATGCGATGGACTTGTCACAGTTCACAAAGATTAGAATGACAGAAAGCGAAGCTATCTACGGCACCTTCCTCTAAAGATAAACATTGCACATATTATTTTTACTTGAAACATATAAGTAAGCCAAGTGGTGAACGTGGTGAACTGACCTAGCTTCAATAATATGCCTGGTGTTGACCTAATCCCACAAAGTAGTCTACAGTACTGACTTATCTTCTGATGGAATAATATCAGTTATCCTAAACAAACTGAATCGGAAAGTAGCAGTCCATATATATACAGCTCTGAGCCCTTTTTATGTGAGGTCTTTTCTCACTAAAATTAACTGCATAACTTCCCAAATAAGGCCACTAGCTAACTGCCGAAAGTGCAATGTTTTTCTTATACAAAATCAACTCAGTTCTTAATTTCTAACTAATACAAATTATGTTAATATTGAGCAAAAGTCAGTTCAATTCAACTTGCATAGCATATAACTGCAAGTGTCTAATACATTGCTAAGGACATAGATTAAACAAGTAATTTTTTAAACATCATGTTCAAAATGCTTCAGTTGAAACAGTAGACAGACGACGTCCACAAACTACGTATTCTACGCATCTTGAGTGCTAGCAGTTGATAAGACAAACCTGTGGAGTATGCAGTGTGAACTGCGTCGGCAAGGAACGAACAGCTGAGTCTAACTGTGCAAGTGTTGTGTGACAGCGCTCAATCCCAGCCTTCAGTTGTTCTAAGTCACTCTCTGTGACGACAGCGCTCAGCATTTCTGACAACACTATCGGCAGTTTGCCTACCAACAGCATGGCAACATCTCAATACATGCATCATACTCACAGCAACCATCTGACGATGACAAATACACTATGGCATCAATAATCTACCTAGAATAATAATAATAATTATATGATACCAGTACAAATGACGACGTTCATGGTGCTGTTTTTACAGCACAGCCATTTTGAGTGCTGAGCAGTGCCAACCTTTGGACCAAGTTGATCAAGTTGGGCTACAGATCTACCTAAACTGGCAGCTACCATTTATTATCGGCATATACTATTATTAAACTGCCAGAAAGTTGCTAATACTGATTTTTTAAAATCCCATTGCTATCAGTCAGCTGCCTGCATTCAATGAGAGACAACAGAGAAACATCCTTTCCAGCGACATGACTTTCAGCTCTTCACATATATGTGCTCTTTCGGAGAAAGTCATACAATGTATTTCCAGTGCCAAAATCATCTGGCAGTGGCATATATCCTCTAATATCCAACAGGTCAATTTTCCTCCGCAGAAGAGGAAGATCTGACAAAGTGCCGACCAGAGCTCTTTGAGCAGTTACCATGCTAATATTACTGTACTGGTTAATCTTCGGCTTTAATATCAATTTTGGCTTCACAGCTGTCTACGCCTTCTAAACCATCGACTGTAACCCCAAAGCTACATTCGGGGATGTACATAGGGATGAGCTGATATGGCCTCAGTACTGAGCAGGTGTAAGGCAAGATAAAACAGTAACTGCACATTAAGTCAACAGATACCTGCAGCTGCAGCAACATCATCGGTTAGCATGTTGTCTGTCACATGTTCAGCTGCAGAGCTTGTAGGCTGAAGCTGAGTCTGCACTGATGCATCCACACTGCTAGCAGTATTCAGTACTCCACCGGACATGGCTGATAACACATACAGTCAACTGCAATGACAAACCTGTTGACTTCAATGCCTGATCAGCTCTGAAATTTGTATCATCAATACTGTAAAAGAGCATTGTATTGATGTGGTTGAAAAGATTAGAGTCTGACATTCCAACAAGGCACCAAAACCTGTTTGAAACAACAACAAAACTGTAATTTATTACTAAGGACTAAACTATCTCTATCACTGACACTAACCATGAATGGCCTTTCAGAATGGCAAACCTTAGAAATGGTGGGCTGACACCAGTTAAAAGTGGTGTCACATTTTTTGGCCCAACCGACTATTCTTAGTCTCATTTTCGAATTCTGGCTATCTGCCGAACTGCAGTATTACTGCACAATTGATGGGCAAACTGATGGGAAATTTACCATCACTTCTAATCACTCACCATTCAATGGCCTGATGGTGGCCATGGCACAAAATGGTGACTCCGATCTGTAAAAGTACTGTCATAATGTTTCTTCAACTGTTGTCATGTATAGCAAACAATATAATCAGATGTGTATGTGACTGAAGCCTGAAAACTAAAACCTATAGTAAAACTTAGTCTCGGCACAAACTATGCATTAAAATGTCTGTAAAAAGTAAATGGCACCAGTGCTCCACAGATCAACAACTTTAAGCATCTATTATATGACTCAGCCAATAGCAAATATTATGTAGAACAAAACACATGTGTTTACAAAACTGTGAAAAAACCAACAGTGCCAGTCAAATTCACAATCTACCCTAAAGAATCAAAGCAATTTACCACCAGGCCGGTGCGCTGACTCGCTGTAGTTGCTGTCATCTAAGTGTGCTGGAATAGAGCCACATTTACGCAGTGTGTGTCGAAGTTGGTCGTTGCTGGAGATGCAGCGTTCCAGCTGGACACGCAGTCTGTTCACCTCACCCAGTACAGCAGCCAGGTCTCCGCTACTTGCAGCACTATCAACTCCCACTCCTGTCAGCATCACAGCATTACATAACCACTACACAACTAACTAGCATGCATCTCATGCTGATTACTGAGAAGCATTATCACTGGTTTATTTAGTCACTGACATGATCCAAAATTCTGCAACCAGTAACCGACGATTTTTCATTTTAACTGCCTTTAAGATACAACTGAGTTACATGTATGTACTAGCGACATCTAAAGAACCTAGCTTTATATCTGGTCCAAATAAAAACATAACAAAGCTGTACAGACAGAGAATGACAAATGACAAAATAAACACAAAGTGCCTGATAATTTACTGATGGCTAAAGTTAACAGTCAAATAAACATCCTGTGCCAGTTTGCAAACCATGGTACAAACCTCGGTGGTTTTCCTTATCATCGTCCAGCGTTCGTGTAAGATGTTGACAAAGCTGAAGCTCAAGACGCAGAGCTTGGCTGACGGCCGTCGCTTCCTCCAGACGCTGCTTTAGACTGCTCAGCTCCAACTCCGCACTGCCACACAGCACACCTTGCATTGACAGGCAAACAAATAGACACAAATATTTTGCAGTGTTTTACATGCTGCAGGCAAAAAGGTAGGACGTGACGTTGCTTCTCCCAGATGCTCAACTCAGCTCCATACTTCATTGGCACATGCAGCCATGCAATCAATGCTATAAGCAGAGCAAATGCTTGAATCAACACCCATACTAAACAAAAGCCATGACAAGATATAGGGCTGGATTTAAGCCTTATTAGGCACTGCTTGGTAAAAAATGTGCAGGCCCTCACATAAATTTTATACACGTAAGTAACATGCCAAAGTTCAAATTTCGCATTATATGGAACAGAGCCGCCAGGCCACAGAATGTTATGTAGCACCAAGTAAAGTTTTAAATGCCACAACATGCCATAAAAAAGCACAAAGGCTGGAAAATGTAAAGCTCATGCACCACGTTTTCTGGCATGTGGGGTTTTCTGCTCAGCCAAACATGCTGAACATATCTAAATCCACCTCTGACAAAATATGCTAGCAATCAAACTGACAGACACCAAACATGAAGAAATAAACACAGATGTAAAAGCACTAGGATGAAATAGAACAAACTGTACTGATCGTAACATGGCAGTAAACAGGAAGACTGGAATCGATGTGTGACACAGTGGATTGGCAACACCATGGTCAAAACCACATCCACACTCTAGAACAATCTCTTGAACTAACAATAACTAAAAATTAAACATCTACAAAAACAAGCTTGCCTCAACAGTTGCTGCCTTGCAGTAGAGAGAGCTTCGGAGGCTGTACGTTCTGACATCTCTGCAGCAAAAGCATCATCAGCAGCTTGAGTTGTCAGGGTTTCTGCACTCTTTGACCGTGGAAGGTTACTCGAAGCAGCTGCATGATTCGGTGCAAGATATCCCGCAGCATCAGACACAGCCGTTGAGCCGTCAGCCACATACGACGGTGCCGACACCTGTGTCGCTGAGATGTGACGCTGTCGCCACAAGTCGACATTCTGCTCATCATAATCCTGCGCATGGCGCATCAGCTCAACTGATGTTGCTGAACCGACACTCCTGGCTTTGTCCAGTGAGTCTCTGAAGTCGGCAGCACTGTGCCTGGATTGTGGTGTAAGCGGGACCCCGGTGATGTCAAGTGAAGTTCGACATAAGGCAGCCTCAAGCTCAGAACAACGACCACTCAGCTCCTCACACCTTCGACGTAGCTTTGCGATCGTCCAATTCTTGTCCTTAGCTTCTTCGTTCATCCGACTCAGTTCTTCACGCACGCGGTCCGCCGTTGACTGGTTTTCACGGACCAGAGCCTTCAGCTTGGCAATCATTGCATCGCGGTCCTGCAGACCAGAACGTCGGCTATCGTCTATCGTCACTGCAGCACATCGCTCCTGCTCCAGCTGATCCCGAAGCTGCCGGACCAATGCATCGAGTACTTCAATCTTCTTCTGCTGGTTCTGAGCTTCTTCTCTCAATCGTTCCAGTTCAGCTTCTCGTTCTCGTGCCAATTCCGTCTCATTATTACGCTCAATCATCATCTGCTTCATCTGGTCCTCGCACATTGTAATCTGCTTCTCCTGTTCAACAAGAACGACCTCGATCTCACGCTTGATCTTACTCAGCTCTTCGTTCTTCGTCTGAGCCTTCGCCAGTGAGCTCTGCAGTTCGTCGGCTTGAGCGTCAGACTCGCGGACTCTCAGCGCAAGATCACGGCTCTGCTGTTCGTACTTGTCCAACTTAGTCTCACGCTCGGAAAGGGACTTCTTCACAGACTCAAGATCACGACTGAGCTCAGATATCCTGCAATGTCATGTACAGTACACAGCCATCAGTTGGTACATTTAATAGATGCGTCAAAGCACCATCTATTCTAAAGATCATTCTAGTAGTCTATTATAAATGAATGACAAATGACAAGATATACGTACAACTAAAACAGTGTACACCTGATTTAACTCAATAAAAACTGTATACACAATTAAGCTAAGAATCAAGAATTGACCAGGGTGTCAAAAAATGCCAAAGTAAAGCATTTAAGCTGCTCTGCATGATACTTTCTAGGCTGTGCAAAGTAACTGAGATTAGATTTCACATATTGCAATACAGCAAAACTTACAAACATCAGCAATAACAATACAGTACATTTCAGCTGGAGAAACAACTACCATCTGCAGTTCAGATTAAAATTAAATCAACAGGACATAATTTAAATCCGACAAATGCGCAACACCAACGTATTGTTTCACAAGGTGAGGACTGAGGAGACTGACCACAATGGGGTTTAGGTGAGATGCTCCTCTCCGAGATGATGGCCATTACGTGGAGAGACCAATGAATCTGCGATGCATGGCATGAGATAATTTTGCGGAGGCATGGCCAGTGCAATGCCAAACATACCTTCCCAACTTCCCAGCTGCAGACAATCGCCAATGTTGGTTGGTACCAAATTATTATTAGGCTGCAAATGATTTTGCCACCAAAAATGCCATTTTACATTCACCACAAGGTGCAAATTCCATCCAAAAATTTGCCAAAAATCCTGAATTTTGCCAATTTTTCACCATCCGAAAATAAGGCTTAGTGTAACTGCTGTTAACTAATTCTACCAAGTCGGGCAAAACAGTTCCGAGGCTTTTGACTTCCACTTATCTTTTCATTGCTCAAAAAGTGCAAATTTTGTCAAAAATTCCGAATTTTGTCAAAAATTCCGAATTTTGTCAAAAATTCCGAATTTTGTCAAAAATTCCGAATTTTGTCATTTTTTCAGCATTCGTAATTAAATGCTTGTTACGATAAATAAGCTCCAATGATTTTGCCGCCAAAATACCATTTTTCATTTGTCAGAAAGTGACATATTAGCACAGTTTGTCAAAATTCGTCAAAAATCAATATTTTCATCATAACCGCCAGTTTTCGTCATTTCATCAGTTTTTTGTCAAAAACGAAATCCTTTGAAAGCTTACAAATTATATTATTATCATAACTAGTGACACTTGAGACAACAAACCAGACAAAGGCCCAGCTTAACCGAGAGTAACTCCAACAAGTTACGTAGTGATTAAAAACCGACTGCCTGTGTGTTACCTGCAGCGACTGGAGAAAGCATCTTCATTGGCTGCTTTGAGTTTCTGTGACAGACTGTTAATCATCTGCTGAGCTGTGGGAACATCAGCGTCGAGTGATGCGGTCTGCACAAGTCCAGTATCAGCAGCCTGTCCCGCCTGATCCTGAGACACCAGCTCAGACCTGGGTAGTGTGTAATCACAACAGACTATCAGTGCCAGTTCCATAATGCTCCATCTACTTATCTGATGGATCACTAGTACAAACAAGTCAATTGCATCTCAATACAGAATACAGGGTGTCACAGAAATATGACCTCAGCAATGCCACGACAATATTTCAACTAATCAGCAAAAATTTTGACATCTGACACTATCAATATGTAGTGCATTAGTGAGAATAATATAGCTGCAAAAATTTGAACTTCAAAAATCAAAATTCCCCATGTTGCAGAGAAAGTGAAAAAACTGTTAAGGTCACATTTTCAAGAAAGCATACAGTATTCATTTTTGCAATATTAAAAAATTTTCCATTTTTTTTGCTGACACGAGAGACGGCCGTTAACAAAGTACAGTGCTACCATGTGGATCACAGTGAACGCTCATTAGATGCAGCTGAGCTAATCTACACATAAGCCGTTTATATAACTATGAAACAGTACGCAATAGACACAATGGGCGACTTCACTTTTTGACTTAGACTTTCGCTGAGCCTAAACTTACCTACTTAGACCAAAGTTTAGACTCAGCGAAAGTCTCAAGTCATTCGCTGAGTCCAAAAGTACCTTCTTAGACCAAAGTTGAGCCGAACTAATCTGGCAAAAGTCGGTTCGATTTACATGGAAGAGATAGCTTTAGCCCTTAAGGCTTAACTTTTACTGAGCCTGAATCCACTTCAACTTTTGACTTTAGCTGAGCGAAAACATGGCGACTATTCACAGTCCAATGCGTACGGATAGTTTAGTAAATTAAAGCAGTCTGGTACCAAAAATAAGCGCCGTAATGAATACGCAATGATGTCAGATGTTACGTATTTACGTTATTTGCGTGCGCGGCGCAATCAAATAAGCATCCAAGCGTAAATGGTTGATTTATTTCCTGTTAGGTTTACCTGTTTTTCCACCATTTTTAATCGTTTTGGTCTAAGTCATTAGACTTAGACCAAAGTTTAGTTAAACTGTGGTCTAAGTACAGACTTTAGCGTTCAGCTTTAGCTTTCACTCAGCGAAAAGGCTCACCGAAAGTCTAAGTCAAAAAGTGAAGTCGCCCAATGGAGCAGTGGCATACCCGTCATTGAGAGCCGAAGTGAGATCAAGGTCTACGAGGGAAGACAGTTCAAGCTCCAAGTTGCTCATTTCATCTGACACATCCTCCGTGTCTGGCAGAACACACGACATATGACCCACAGTCACTTAACTCAGTGAGGCAGGATACTACTGATAACGAAGCAGAACAAACTCACACCCCATACAGGACTGTGGCCAACTCCTTTGTACCGGTTTTGCAATGTTGCATACCAGTGAAGTTCAGCCAAGTTACGCAAAAACTAGGCCAAATTTCTGGCCACGATCAAATTTTGACATTGTCCCTTAGATTAAAAATTAGCAGAGGTCATTTGCCAGCTCACACTGTGAATAACAAAAATGAGAAGACCATAAAAACAAAAAATTTCTAAGTGTCCTGAAACCCATATCGCATACCTTCATATAGTACCTATTGACTTGCATACCAAATTTCATTAAATAAGACACACTTTTCCTAGACAGACTGACAAACATACAGATGACTCAGTAAACATAACAAAGCTAGCTTATTAAAAACACTGTTTATTTGCTATAATCCTTTGGAAACTATTAGACTGGAATTCTCTCATGGAAGAACGACTCGCTCAAGTTCGACGAAAAACAGTAAAAAAATGAGAACAAGCAGGCAGCATGTTTTTTCTGAAATATTAGCACTTGCAACCTTATTTTAAAGCAATCAGCTAAAAAAGTTAACTTAAAAACTGAAATTTATACAGGGCGCGGCAAAAAAAGCAGCCGCCTGTTTGTCAGCAATCGTTAACAGTTAACTAATGATCAGATGCCCGAATTTCAGTGTCAAAGTGAATGTTCGAAGTGTCCACCACCAGCTCCAAGATCCAACACAAGCTTTCAGTCACCTACTTTGGTAAGTCTTTCACAGCCTTCTCGATCGATCCTTGTAGCAGGTTGCCCCAGATAACCTGAAGCGCTTCCTTGACTTCGACGATGGTTTTCGGCTTTGTTTTAAGCTTGGAGTAAGCCTCCAACATTGCACCCCACATTCGACAGTCCACTGGGTTTATTCGGCAAACTTGGAGGCCACTGGTCCTCTGGACAGTTGGCCAGCAGCCTGTTCCACGCGCTGCACACTGTGTGCTGCCGCGCCGTGCTGCTAGAAGATGAACCCTGTGGGCAGCCGACGACTGCTTTAAAAGAACGATAATTAAGTGATAATTTATAAACAAAATAAATTACTGTTTATCAAAACGTCACAGTAACGTCATCAACAGTAACCTGGTAACCAGTTTTTAAAAATTAAGCAGTATTAAGTAGTATTTTTAGCTTGAACATATTTAATGCTGAAAAATTGGTAGGCAGTCATGTTAAAAAATCTATAACTTCCGGTACTTTTCAACAGAATCACATTTAATTTGGCAGTTAGATGTATGAGGTTTCACTAAATAAAACTGTACAATTTCACATTAAAACCCCAAGTGGTTGCTGAGAAAACAGCGAAAAACTTTAGGGGCTACTTTTTGCAGCACCCTGTATGCATATCATCAGCAACAAGAATACAGGCAGTATGCTACAGTAAGCTGATGTACCATAGTCGCTATATTTTGTGGCAACTTCTGCAAGCAGTTCGAGTGTTTCATTGAGACGTGACCTCATGTGCTCCGTCTGCTTGTGACCCTGTGCTGGAGTCACACTCAGCAAGTCTTCCATGAATCTGACCAGTTCCTCCATGCGAGTGTGTAGCAGATGGACAGTTTCATAACTTGCAGCCAGGTGGCGCTGCAAGTACGCACGATCTCGACGATGAGTCTGCAAAAAATCACCATAAGCAATGCAAGTCATCATGATAACTGACTACAAAAACTACACTGTGGGCCATGAAAAATGTGGCACTTTACTTTTGTCAATATCTTCGCAGAGTACTGACCAATTTTCAAAATTTTTTTTTCACTCGCACACTCAGCAGAGAATCAGCAATAATGTGATTATTATATATCCCACCACATGGTAAATGCATTTCCACACTACCTTGTGAAATATAAATGTAAGCAAGAACTAACGATAATAACAAAAATTTAGATGAATGAAAAAACACTTCAGACCAAGATTGCAATAAATGATCTGTATGACACTAGACTGTGTTAGACCCACACAGTTTAAGGTCATACAGACCATTCACTGCAATGTTCGCATGAAGTGTTTTTTTTCAATTTAGTAAAAAGTTTATTTGTTATTATCGTCATGTACGCATATTTCATTGATATTTCACAAGGTAGTGTAGAGATGCATTTACAGTGTAATGGGATATGTAATAACAATAATTTTATGCCAATAACAAAAAATATTACTTTTGATTACTATGAATAGTGCTATAAGTCACAACAAACGAATTTCAACCTCTAGAAACCAACAAAAGCATACAAAGTACAAATTTCACAAAATACTCACACTGAGAAGTTTCCTATTACTTTTTACTGCTGTAAATACCTTTATAACTATGAGTTTAGCCAATAATAAGAGTACAAACAAAACCAAAAAATCACAATAGTAAAAAAAACTTACATTGATGAGCTTCTTGAGAAAACCGGCAGCCATTGTGACGTCGCCGGATGCTGAGTATTTTACCAGAGATCCATCTAGAGACAGGGACACTTCTGCCTGTGGACTGATAGAGGGTCTAGCTGCGGTGGCTGCACCAGTGAATGAACCGACAGACTCGCGTGCCGAATGTTCCAACAGTCGTGAGTTTTCCAGCTCTGTCAACTCCAGCCGGCGCCGCAGTCTCTCCACCTCTGCCTGAAGCTCTGCGAATGCTCGTTGATTGGCAGCATTCGCCGAGTTGAAGGGTGAATGACTGAACAACATGCTCTGTCTCAGCATGTTTCTTGTAGATGGACTGCCAAGAAACGATCTCTGATCTCCAGGAATATTGAAGGCAGCTGCTGATGATGGAATAGCAGACACTGCAGCTTCATCTCTTGCTGTGGCTCCATCATGACTCACCAAGGCACCCTTTGTTGTCAGTTCATCGCAAGGTTCCTCATTGTCAACACCAGCAGACTGACGTTTTGTAGCAGGATCAGCGGTAGCAGCTTCGACATCAGTTAGAGTGGAATCCAAACTCTGCACTGACTGAGAACCTGTGGACTGCACTTCATGCTTTGCTATTTCTTGACGACCGCCACTAGCAGATGGCACATCACCAGACTGTGGTTCAGTCTCAGGCGTGAGCTCTACTGCACGTTCTTTCGATCGTCCTTCTGCAGAAACCTTCTCCAGTTCAGCATTCAGCCTTTCGACCTCTTGAGCCAAGGCAACGATGATATCGGGACTGAACGTTGGCTGAGGAGCTCCTTCTGCGGTGGTATTCAGCTCGATGTGTCGCCTCAGCAGCACCACCAACTCATCCGAACGACGCAGGTCGTCACGAAGCGAGTTCACTTCAGCTGTCAGCTTCACTACTTGACTATCCTCCCCAGCCTGATGCATCTTACGACTCTTGTCGGCTTGTGGCTTTTCCAACAAGTCCTCGCTGCTAGGTGAGATAGAAGTACTGACTGAAACCAACCCACTGGACGATGACGACACGTTCGCTATCATCCTCTGCTCTGACTCAATATCATCAGCTTCCGCAGCTGGTCGTGGGTTCTCAGGAACTGTTGAGTCACATTTGGTCTGCACATCAGGCATCTTGTTGCCACCTGCGGTCAACGATCTCTGCTGAGTGATATTGCTCTCAGGGTTCAGCTCTTCCAGGTGACTGACTATATTCTCCATTTTCACTAGAATTAACTTATCACTGTCCTGGCTCGCAACTGCAATCACATGCACTTTCTGTTAACGAAATATTGAAATCACGTTTTAAATTAATTTAAGCTTTTTAGTGTAAACAGCACAAGCAAGATTGGTATAATTAACATGGCAAAGCAACTTATAAGACTGTTACAAAACCTAGAATCACTCAGTGTCCAATCCATAACATACAAGTTACAACTGAACAGCTAGCCGCTTTTCAACATCAGCAGCCACTGACCAGGCTGATAAAAGAAAAGGTCTGTCGGCTGGTGACACAATACAGATGGGACCACTAATTATCAACAAATAAAGCATATACACAAATGGGGGTACATTTTGCATTCATTTCTTAACCCTTTCTGTATTGTAAATTGTGTAATATAGTGCTTGCCTTTGGATCCAACTAGAGGAAATAAGCATAGCCCCCACCAGACCCACTTTATAAATGCGGTGCTTACCATGGGGCTGTGACCCAGCAGATAATCCAGGCTAAAACAATCACAGTTAGCCACTACTATAAGCCCTAACTTCTAATCTGTGCATTTGACGAGACACTTAGGAGTCGGCTTACTACTTACCACTACACATTTTGGGCTATATGTATACACGATTTAAAAAACCGGTTTTTTTTCCAAAAGTCCCAAGCTTTTTAAAAATCACAACTTAGTGGATTTGGGGGACGTTTTATTGCGTTTTGAGGGGTTTAAAAATATGCCGGACCAACGGGTTTTGGAGGTTTATGAATAATATAATATATTATATTATACATAT
>Ga0056128_1001307_pt1 | contig 27333 bp, 10 predicted proteins | sample WorMetLIZISLAND2_FD_71113 | JGI IMG/M metagenome (GOLD analysis project Ga0056128, IMG submission 71113) | Marine gutless worms symbiont microbial communities from Max Planck institute for Marine Microbiology, Germany - Olavius geniculatus... ... | reverse complement strand
CAGCGCAACTTACGGAAGATTCTGGGCATTACATGGAAGGACCACGTGACTAACATGGAGGTGCTAAGCCGGACTGGGCAGCGAAGATTACAGGACATTGTAGCAGAGAGACGACTTCGGCTGGCAGGCCATATCATCAAGATGCCACCTGGACGACCAGCCAATCACGCCATGTCATGGACCTCTCGTGGTAGTGGCAGACGACGAGGTCGTCGAACGAAGACTTGGCGGTCTACATTTAAAGAAGAGCTGGTGGACCGAGGAGTTGATTGGAACAGCGTCCGGACTGTGGCTACAAACAGAAGCTGATGGCGAACTCTTGCTGCCCATTGTCCTGTCAAGGACCGGAGGATCTAAATGCTAAGTGCTAAGTAGGCCTATAAGCGTAGCAAAAATTGGAACTGCGAAACGACAGCGGGGTGGATGGAATTGTTTGGGAGGAAATAGCGAGCCCCACCCGACAAGTTAAAAATATGGGGAGCGCTGTAAGCTCCCCCATCGGATCAAAAGCAAAGCTCATGGCTACCGATCTTCCCGAATAGTAATGCACATATTGTTTGCTTACATGCTGGTGTACGAAGGGTTGACTGGCGTAGATGGAGACGTTGAAGTTGTCAGTTCCAATCGCCAGGAGTCGTTGCTGTCGTCGCACGCGGTCTCTGTACCAGAGCTCCAGACACCGGAATGCCGTCGGTTCCTGCTCAATGTGTATCTTGTTGACAAACATGTGCGGCGATCCGGTCACCCAAGGCAGATCGCCCACTCCCAGAACGCAGATCGACTTACTCCACTTGCCCTGGCAAACTGCATCGAAGCTGGACAAGAACGACCAGTGCTTGGCTCGCACGAACGATTTCTTTGAGTCCGGATCACCTGCATGCATCCGTTAACCGCCACCACCATCATCAACGTCGTCATCATCATCATCAGCAGTAGCAGCAGCTAGCATCGAAACACATTATTGTAGTGCCGCGGCACTAAACACGCAGATAAAAGCGAACTGACTTAACACAAATCCCCACCGTTACGTTTCACCGTCATAGTATGTACGGCGCACTGGCTAAGTACTGCCCGCGGGTAGCCGCAGTCGCTTCCGCGGGCAGAGTAATAAAGTGGCGCCATCTAGCGAACCGCTGTACTTAACTTGATGAAGTTTTGTATGAACATGAACTTTGACAGCCTCTAGAAATCCATCAAATATCAAGGTTATAGGTCAAAGATCAAAGTCGCAAAGTTTTTTGGCGTTCATGATGCTGCTAGATCCAGTGGACTTGGATTCATGAAATGCTACTCGTTACATGGCGCCACTTCACTACTGCCTACTGAAGCGACTGCGGCTACCTGCGGGCAGTACTTAGCACTGAGCAAGCTTTTGCGATATTCCGTCGAAAATGTGCGAGTGACATTAGCGGAGTAAAACTGACCGATGAAAGCTCCGGGTACGTTCATATGAGGATTGTGGCTGAGAGTCTGAAAGTAGTGTTCGTCGGGGATCTTAATGTCCCGCATCCAGTAGAGTAGATCGCGTGCCTTGGAGTCACTGACTGCGTACTGGACGAAGTCACGAGTCACCGCCATGTGCGTCGAGCCTTTGGCCACGTCGAAACCGTGAGGAACCGGCGACGACTTACGCTCTCCGCGTTCCAACTGTTTGTTCCACGAATGCAGGAACCAATCCGGGTGGAAATGGCTGCAAACGGACATGCGAATGGGTATAGCGTACATGTATTCTGTCATGTAAGTGTTGCTGCTGCCTGATAGTACGGTTTATCTTCTTTCAAAATAATATTTTTGCAGTGAACTCCGAAAGACGTAAAATTAGTAGGCCTATAGCAAAGCTAATAGGCAACGGCCGTTCAAGGTTATTTACAATCGTTGATTTTGTTATCAATCGAAAGCTCGCACGCGACTTGCTGTTGGTGATCGGTCAAACATGTAACTTTGGCCAACATCTCGCACCGTTTCATGAGATACGACGAATTACCAGTTGAGATCGCAGATTTTCCCCACCGTTTCTCATTTAACGTCATCGATCGATGATTCGGGCTGACCTCTTCTGAATTTCTAAATAAACTTTACATACCGTGAGATCGGAATCATTCGCTATTTCAGGTAGCGTCGCTTTCGCTTTGACGCAGTGTCAGTGCATGCAAAACAGTGACAGACAGACCGTTGGGCGATGTACTCGCTTGCTGCAATGTGAGTAAGTCAGTCAGTAAGTATACAATTTATATAGCGCGTTAACTGTAACAACCTCGAACGCGCTCAATTCAATGCGCTATTGTGTAGTCCATATACGGACAGCAGACGGAGACAGAAAACACAGTTTCGCACAGACACAGTCGCAGACACGCTGCCTCAATTTAAGGGATCTATAAGCTTGCAGCAGTGAGCCAGCATAGACACAGCTTGCCGTAGCATAACAGTACAAAGCATCTGCATAGCAACCTATGTTGACGGCCTGCAAAAGCTGTTACGAAGCAGCAAAAAACATAGTAGGCCTACCGTTTGCGGGAAGCGTCGACATCGTTCGCGCCGTCGTATGCCTTCAGTATTTTGACCAGTTCGTAGTTAGTTCTCAGCGGAAAGTCACGACCGACAAGATTGATGAAATACCTCCAGCGTTTGTGTCTATCGAGCAGCTGTCGCATGCACAGTAGTTCGGCGTGAACGACAGAAACCTGGCCCCAGTGCACACTGATCGACGGCTTCGCCGTGAACACGTTGTTCAAGCATTTGGCGATCGATTCCAGTCTTTTGTGGAACTCTGTCTCTGAGTTGGCGTCGACGTGGATGCAGTAGACGTTGTGAGGTCGGTAGATCAGCCGCAGCAATCGCTCCGTCTGTTCTTCGTCATTTTCATTTGCACAAAACACAAATACATACCAAACTGGTACAAGAAATTTGAGCTAATGCTCACGGGACGCGCGAAAGCCTATAGCAGTTTCTGCCCGCAGGCAGTCACCCATCGCAGTACTAACCGGGCCCGGCGTTTCAGCGAAACGCGTTACCAACTACGCCATGCCACCAACGCCAGTACCGTGGCGCCACCTTGTGAATGATATAGCCTTGTGTCGCAGCGAAAAATCGCAAAAAATCCATAAAATCCCCTATTTTGGCGTTCAGGGTCATTCAAGGTCATTGAATTCAGCACTAATCGAAAGCCAGTGTACGATTTCCTATTAGTGATTAATAGTAACCTAGGCCTTATCTCGCACCGTTACTGAGATACAGCGATTTATTGGCCAAAATCGCTAATTTTGCCTACCCCCCTCTCATTTAGCGCCTTCGTTCGGGGTGACCCCCTTTGAATTTATGGAAAAGCTTTACGGTTCCTGAAACTAGAGTTTTCCAGGCAGCCGATAGTAAAGATTTGGTGATCCTAGCTTGGACCGTTTTTGACTGATCCACCCGTCTGACAGACGGGCGGACAGACAGACTGACGGATGGACGGCCAGAACTGCGATGGCTAAGACGCGCTGAAAGCAGTAGCTGCTTTCGCGCGTAAAAGTCACAGTTGACAAGACCTACCAGGCTCAAACAGCACCTACTGTAACCTTAATCAGGACGACAGTGTATTTGAATAAACGTCGGTTTGGGGGGAAGTATTTAGGTTGTTAGGTTTTTATAATTTTCAATATTTTTAAAGTTTTTTAAACAAAGACAAAAAAATTACGACTCAAAAAACATATCCATTATATCACTTTCCCAGACACATGACTGTCTGTAAATTACAGCAAACTCAAAAATTACGAACAAAATATGAAACTAAATATCATCTGTAGGCTATTCCGTAATTTAAACTCTGCAACAAATAAAAACCTAAAAAATAAAATTTAAATTTTTGTTTTTTTTTATTTTAAAAAAAAAACAAACCTAGGTTTTCAGACCAGTTTTTAAGTTCTGACTTTAATCAACAGTTTCCATAACCTACTGATAACGATAGTTCATGCAAGTTATATAAAAAATTTATGGGCCTAATCAAATATAAATTAACCGAGAAATAACACCATTACACTGAAGATACGCAGAGAAAGGAGAAGGACCTGTTCCAGGTTTTCATAGGTCAGCAGACTGAACGCGATCGGGAAGTGTCGTTCGTCGTCACTCGTGTCTTGCGATGACATGAAGTAGCCGAGATCTGACCGGAAACAGTCGCAGTTGTCGGGTCGCGTACGCCGGGCGTACTCATCATTGGTGACAGGCGTGAAGTTATGCGGCAGATTTGTTGCCGAAGCGTGTCCGCCGGCTATCAGCGGCTGGCAGATGTTCCAATCAGACTCGTCGTCGTCGCTGTCTATCTTGCCCCGACACCTGTTCGACCGTACTTCCGCCGCGACTTCCACCGCCGCCGGCACACCGCGGACGTCTTGCCGTACGGGTACGAACACGGAAAACGTGAAACCAACGAGCGCAGACCACCAGAAACCAGATGAGGCCGACTTCGATGTCCAAATAGCGTGCATCCACGAACTGTTACCGTCGTCGGCTATCGTGGATATGTAGAATATCGTCAGAAGCCCGGACACAACGACGACCAAGGTCAACGAACATCGCAATCTAACCGGCCGCCGAGATGTCGGCATTTGCGTTATTATATTATTATTATGCCTACAATATCACATCATCATTGTCATCATTATTAGATACCGGTCTATCTATTCAGAACCTTCTGTCGAACATTCTAAAATGTAGCATAAATTCTTTGTCTACAATTAGACGCCATTCAAACACTTTTACTTCTCGTTCTATTACCACACCGAGCGCGTTCGAGGTTATTACAGTTTAAAACGCGCTAGGCCTATATAAATTACTTGATCAATCAGCTTACTTATACACACGAAACTTGGATAACAACAATAATCTGTTACATTTATATAACTAGAAGGCGCTCGTCAGAGTGAATATCTCCGCCAATTCGTGTACACAGAGAGACAGACAGACAGACACGCGCGCGCGCGGACAGAACGGCCAATCTCATAATCTTTTCTAATTCACTTCGTTCCATTGGCGGAGATAATTAGGCTACTGTTTTACTACTGCTGGTAATGTTAGACTGCAGCTGATCGTGTAATAACCAACACCAAAAAGTATGATAGCGGATTGTCACGTATACCGCATCACGACCTTCACTGGCAAGATGTCACTAAGCGGATTGAGTTCAGAGTGGCTGCAACGGTTTATCAACTGGTGTCTACACGGTATGGCTCCAGCGTACCTTATAGGGTGTTGACACAATCCAGCAAACGTCCAGCAAATTTCCAGCAAACGTCGAGCAATTAGCACGTGTATTTTGAATACATTTGCTGGACGTTTGCTGGATCGTGTAAACGGGGTATCACTGAGCGGTGTACGACTGTCGCTGCGTCAACAAGTCGTCTTGGTAAGCTTCGGTCCTCTACAACCAGCAACCTGGTCATACCACGCTGCAGACTGTCAACCTACGCCACTAGTGCTTTTAGTGCTGCTGGTCCAGCCTGCTGGAACGCTCTAGCTGACTATCTAAAATCACCTGATCTTTCATTTCATTGTTCTAGGCAACAGTTGAAAACATTTTTATTTTGCAAATATTGACTCACTACACTACTCTAGCGCATTAGAGACTTGTGTTGATGCGCTATACAAATGCATTCTAGATTATGCCGTATAGTGTGACGGGATGAAACGGAAGGTAGCTACATTAGCCTACGTCGTTGCACATTCTCTCGATAGCTGTCGTCTGATGTACTCAAAACGCACTGTAAAATGCACTATTGGTAGTCAGTGGCCAGAGGCACGTCGGATCTTTGACAAAATGTACCGCAACAAGTAAATGAAAATTTCTTGGAAATTAGCTAACGTGGTATATGAGAATGGTGTAGAAATCACAGGATAGACAAGGCAAACAAGTATCCATGCAAACGACACGTCATGCAGGCCGCTCTGTGCCATGTTAGGAAGATGGGTGATTCACTTGACAGGTACAATAACTTAGTCATGCAAGGCTGCAATCCTTATATTGTCGCCGTACCATAATGGCGATTGTCATGCAAAAATCGTAAACATAAGCTATAGGCTACACTGCACGGCATATTGGTTACTATCAGTGCGCGTGGCACTGACAGTAAATTTGACGCACTGTACAGATAAGAAGTTTTTCGAACATTTTAACTGTAAACCTATTGTTACCTCGATGTAACTGGAACAGCAACGTGTTGCATCACAGACTCACATCATTGCTGTACACTGTGGTCCATAAATAACATGCCACTTTTATTTTTGAATAGTTCCGTAAAACATCAGCCGATTGTAATACTTTTTTTGCATACAACATCCGGAAGAAACTTGACGCAAATGACTGTACTTTTGGCCATTTCACTTTAAGACTGTGGCTACACTACCTTGTGAAATGCAGGTTGTTGTTGAGCCTGCTGGTTGCCAGTGGTGTCAACGTTTACCGCTTGCATTCGCGCTGGAAGAAGACATTTTGAGCACATGCTCAAATGTACAGATATACAGATGTACACATGTACAGATGAAAAGTTTAATAATCTTAAATAAAGAGCATGTGATGTGACACGTGTGACTTTTTGAGATGCAATAGTTGCTTATCGTGTTTGTCGCTTTTCAGTTTATCATTTCTGAGCTGACGCGTGCGCTATCGAGTATGAAACCATTTCTGTAAATAGCCAAACCACGACTTCTGCATTTCATAAGGGAGTGTAGCGACAGTATTGAAGTGAGGTGGCTATAACAGTACTACAGTCATTTGCGTCATGTTTTTTTTGATGTCGCGTGCCAAAAATTATTAAAATCGGTTGATGTTTCACGAAGCTATTTAAAAAATAAAAGTGGCACGTTTTTACGGACCACGGTGTATATCACCGCAATATGCCTATGGCACTACACAATCCATTTCTACCTGACTCAATGCCTGGCGTCTTGTTCTCTGCACCTGCGGCGTCTCGGCTTCTTTACCCTCCTCCTCTCCCCCTGAAAATTTTCTGCGAGACACATTGCAAGAACGAACTGCGCCGAAACCAATATAGACATGGAGAAGCTGCGTATGAAATTTTCAGCATTGAACGTAGATTTCGACGATCCAAGTCTCGATTTTCTAGGTTCAAGAAAACCTGCGCACAGGGCATCAAAGAGCGGTACCCCCGTAAAAGTCGCGACGAAATGCCTGGAGATAGACTGACAGTTTGCGACCAGGAATGCTATAGGCTTTCGCGCGTCCTGTGAGCTTTAGCTTAAATTTCTTGTTCGTAACAGTTATCTACCTATTGTAAAGCGCTTTATTTTGTTGACTCAAAGTAATCAGTTAATATGTTTCTCGTACAACAGCGCTGCTACCTGTATTGCACTAGAAGCTGTATTGTCAGTGTGCAGTAATTCACTCTAGAGCCTATATATCACGCGTGAGTGAGCAGAGATGAGATGTGTATTAGCAAGCCTCCTGTAGCCTACTGTTAGTTAGGCCTACTGCACACAATTAAGTGCGCTAGTGCTAGCGGTCATAATGACTGTGTGCTTAGGGCCGCTCACCGCTTTAGCATAAAGCAGCTCGCACACGTGCAACAAAAATTAATAAACCAAACTAAAACAGCTGTAGACGATCGAAGTCGACTCGTGTAATTTAGTTTTATTGCATCAGTCGTCCACACGTCATTGTGCAATTAAAAAATATGTACCGTAACAGAATATCGTTGCAGGCCTTGCAGTTTTCTTACAGTATTCTTGCAACGAAATACAAATTCTCTGCAAGTTTGTAACCAGACAACAGCGATTAACTGCATCATCACCGACACCGTCTGGGGTCTCAAGGCCCACTGGGTTAACAGTGCAAATGAAATCTACTTATTTAATCGTGGCGTACATTTTATCAGTCAATATTTTAGCCCACAGTACTTAAGTAACGGTCGAGCTTTTGGTACAGCTGTCGTCCGTCCATCCGTCTGTCACGGATGTATTATGGCTAAACGGTGCAAGATGGAACGTAAGTTGCTATTGATCACTAATAGGAAGTCGCATATTGGGTTTCAACTGACATGTAAAATTGTAAATCATTGACCTTGGATGACCTTGAAAAGTCATAACGCACTATGATGTGCCAATCGTGCGGTACTGTGGCTAAACAGTAAGTCGTAGGAGGTCGGCGATGGTACCATCGCATAGAGCGCTGGCTACTTCCTATAGACTGTCAATAGTAACCATGTCTCCATTTGCAGCGGTTTGGCCGCAATTATCAATGGAAAGTTTCAAGCTATAAGTTGCTTTATCTCGGAAACGGTGAGAAATGGAGCCAAGGCTACAGATAATCACTAATACGAAGTGGCATATTGGCTTTCAAATGGCATGAAAATCATTGACCTTGGATGATCTTGAAGGTCACTGACAACCAGTACGGTCAGCTATCCTAGTGACAGCTGGGCTTCTCGTATATGTTTTACCTCCAAAAAATCAAACAGCAACACAACACCTATGGTAACGACTTTGTATTTTACTTGCAACAAATGGCTGCACCTTGACAATAGAGGGATGACGATTGAAGAATCAAACAAGAAGAAAAGTGTTGCATGTAACCAGCAAATAAGGCACCAAATAATCACTTACTCACGAATGCTGTCACACATCACAATCAATCCACGAATCACAAAGAATAAAAGCATTTCAACGTCTCTAAAATAAAATAATTTCGTTATATGTCTAGTTTGCAATAGTGAGCTTTTTAGCAGAACACAGAGAAAATCCTTCTCTGTTAGTTATCTCACCTACACCCTCTCCCGCTAATGCCAAATACACGGTGCGGCAGAAAAAAGTGGACCCCTAAATTTTTTCGCCGTTTTCTCAGCAACCGTTTTGGATTTTAATATGAAATTTTACACCTTCATTTATTGAAACCTTCTACATCTAACTGCCAAGTAAAATGTGATTCTGTTGAAAAACGACGAAGTTATAGACTTTTTAACATGACCGCCTACCGACTTTTCAGCATTCAAAAATGTTCATGCTAAAAATACTATTTAATTTTCAAAAACTGGTTACACGTTACTGCCGATGACGTCACAGTGACGTTATAGCGTTATATTTCACCTATTCGTGGGGAAGCTCCCCGTAAACGGATTTTCACCAAATTTTGCACATCAGAAGATATGCTGGACGTAATCTGTGCAAATTTTTGTGTGGAAAAATTAAGGGGTTTGGGAAATACGAGAGGTCAAATTTTGGAGTTTCCCATTGAAATGGCTGGTCACCCTTACAACAGTGCTGCGCTACCGCGCAGCCTGTGATAATCAGTTGTAGTTTACTAGGTAATTTCAGTTGCTTGCAAATCGCGATAAACATAATGGCTCATGTCTAGGCTGCAGCACTGCAGTTGCAATTCTTTATGGTGCAAGCCATTATAATTATTCATTGATAACTGTCAAAATAAAATGCAAAAACCCACAATATCACAAACAGAAAGCGCTTACCATGGCGCGAATTAATTAATCCGTATCATTTTTTCATTGTCAATCTGTTTCACCATATTCACGGAAAAGGTCTCGGCGAGACGTTGAAGCTCCTGAGACTCGAGAGTCTCAGGAGCTTCAAGGTCTCGGCCAGCGTCTCGGAAGCTGCAACGTCTCGTCTCGGATTTTAAACATCCCGTCTCGGTCTCGCCTCAGAAGGTATCGTGCACATCCCTGGTTTATGAGTTCAAGAAGCAACTGGTGAAGTCTAGGGCATAACATTATCAACACTGCTGTCAATGAATGGAGAAATCGTCTCCGTGCCTGTGTTTGCATAATGGGCCAACATTTCGACCAATTTTACTGCAGGTAGTTAAAAATGAAACAATTGCATAAAGTGTCAACCAAAGTATCAAAAATGTGAACAAAATGTGTTTTTGTGCATTATTTAGATTAAGTAACGGTATTACTCAAGCTGAAAATGCAATATTTCGTTGGTTCTGCTTTCCCCAGGTAGTGCAGGAACAAACGTTGAACGAGGTAGAAAGCTGAATGGTCATTTGATGCCCAGTTATCTCAGAAATATTCACACCAAAAAAATATTAAAATCTGACAATCATTCTTCAAGTTGCAATCGAAAATGTTTGGGATGTTTTTTGGAGACACAGTGTACAAACAGATGCAAACTAGATGGTAATTAGATCTGGAACGTATAGCGTCGAGCTCTTTGTGTCACCCCTCGCTGCAACCTTCACCTTTGACCTTTTGAAACCAGAACCCAATCAGTTCCACCATAACTGCCCCGTGATGCATAAACGGTGAAAGACCACCAACGCGTGCCAAAGACAGATGCCGTGGAAACAGAATGAGGACCTAATTTAAACCTGAATACGCATTGCTCGCTGAAAATATGAAACAGCTAGTGCCCTCGCATGAATTTTCACTTGAGGAAATAATAAGTAAGTACACCACAACGTTCAGATTTTGCAATACTGCATACCAACCCCTCACCCTCCAGGAGGCCGCTGGATGTCGCGAATCGTGATGCTTAGTGCAACAGAAAGACTTTTGAAAAATGTCACAACACGAGAAAGAACATATCTACATCCGCCTCTGAAGAAAATTGCAGACAGAACCACAGAAGCACGTGCACGAAAACGTACATACTGTCTCCAAGTCGAATTAAAACAAGGTGGAAAATGCTAAAAACAAGCTGAAATGGCAGACTAAAAGCATGTACACTGCGATTGCTGAAGCTGGCTGGAACGTGTGCCTGCTAAACGTAAAGTACAAGGGCACGGATAATAATTTTCACTGACAAATGCATTTACTGACTGCTACTGTCTCACTGTGAGTTATTCCACAATGGGGTAACCGGTATGAAGAAGAAGAAGATTCCGCATAGACAGCTAGGTCCGTTGCGTGGGAGCTCATCCCCTTTACAGCGCTTTGAGCCAGAGAGGGCGAAGCCCAATCAAGCTAGCATACAACCCAAGTCGGCCGGATGGCCGGCTCAAGTTAACAGCCAGCGCCTTTAACCGACTGGGTCAGTATACCTGCAGTCCTGGCCACAGGGCCTACTGTTACGCAGAACTCGCCGTTTCTTCCCTAGCGATGGCCCTGACCACCGCCAGTACTCATTTTACCATCCTACGGAGGGTAGAAGGCTGAGTCGACCTAGTTGGCTGGCTCCGTACTGTAGACAGTCACCCATCTAAGTACTAACTGGGCCTGGCGTAGAGTAACTTCGTTTCATCCGAAACACGTTACCAACTACGCCACGCCACCAACCGGTATAGTGTGTTAAAAGTATGACCAGGGAACATTAAAAAATCTTTCTGTAAATTACTACTAAATATGACATTTAAAAGGCTACTGTAGATGTATTTGTATGAGTAGTGACACATCTGGCACAATAAACAGCACTACACTGTATTAGTGGTATACTATGTCCTGCATGCACGAAATCAACCTATTACTGACAGTCAATATACATACATCTAGCTGTTCTACTGCAACATTATAAGGTCGTGCACAATAGCAATAAGTCTAAAACATCGCAGGCACTGCTGTTATCAACTAGCAAGAAACGAAAAATGGAAACAAATAACTAGAAAAAAATGCTGACCCAGTGCCGGCATAATTATGTGGCCATCCACTTAGAGCTATGCAACTCTAACTCAAAATTAACCGTAATTTTTTTGAAATGAAAACTGGCACACTTGTCAGTCCTACCCTGAAACAATTTTAGGCTTTTCTGCACACAGACAGACAAATAAACACAGATCGGCAAGGCTCATAATGTGGCCTGCTGATACAGAAAAGTAAAAAAAAACAAATAATAACAAAACATTCACATTTTCGCTTCCATCAACTATAAACCATGAAAAATAAAACTGAGAGTGACGTTGCAAAGAATTGTGCCATTTATTAAAAACAATTCGCAGCAAATGATGATAACGTATGTACAAATTTAAGTTGATTGATTTTAGCGCACTAAAAATTCAACTGTTAACATAACAAGTAACCAAATTACGTGGAACTCCAGTTTACAATATTTCCACAAACAGTCAAAAACTTGGATGGTCCAATGAGACATTTCAGTTTATTTGTTATTGCCGACAAAACTCTCACATGAACATGAAACAAACACAACAGATGCTGCCTGCAAAAACCATGAGGAATAAAAACAAAAATAAACGAAAATAAACAGACAACTTACAACTAAACTGTAACTAAAACAACTCCAGTTTATTGTCACACTAACATCACACTCAAGGTGTCACTCATTAAAGATATCATCAAAATAAATGCGGTAAAGTACATCAATAACCACAGAATAACAGAAAATAGATGCATCTGCAGCGGCAGAAGCAAGTCATTCAGCAGCTGTGGAAGTCAAGTAATGTGCATGGCCCACATTGTCGAAACTTCCAAGAAAAATCTTTAAAAGTTTTCTCAACTTATGGAACACTAAGTGACTACAGGCTACGTGTCACTGCGTGGATTCTTAGGCCATAACAAATCCAGTGAACATTAAATATTGGGAGTAATATTGTTAAAGCAACTGTTGAAAAGTCCTAGAAAGATCTCACGAAAATACGAACTTGAAAAATGAATCTGTTAACAATAGAAAACGAAAATGTGCCAAAAGTAAGTGCAAAAATACCATGAAGGAGATTTTTGAGAATTACCAAAAAAGCCTTGAAAATGTGGGCTCATAAATACACTGCACCATAACATCAACATTAACACAGTAGTTCACCATAACGCAAATAAGAATTTGCTAACTAATACAAAAAATGTCCTACTTTACAGAAAGCTGTGTAATTTCGGACTAGAAAATGCTGGATGATTGTAATAAATATTTTAAAGTTCACAGCAGAAATGGTTTGAGTATAACCCAAAACAGAAGCAACAGAAAAAACAAAGACACGACATGCGATGTTTGAAATGTCCGATCAAACTTCAATGTTGCTGTAGAACGTTGGCTGTAACGACAAACACATACCATAGTTCATTAATTAGTATAATGTAAAGAACACAATAAAATAAACTTTCCACCAGCAGACTATCTCCTACAATGTACCACAGTTTACTATATTATGATGTTTAACTTTGCAACCAAATTCTCCCAAATGGGGGCTTTCAGTCCCAAATTTTGCATTTTTTGATAAAAAGTTTCCAACAAGAAAACGATTCTCTGACTTTTCTGACAGCCAAAAAGTTAACGGGTGTCTTGCTGTCACAGTAGTGAGTTCTTGGCACCTTAGGGCTTCCGCCGAGATAAATTTTGTATTTCATTGCATTGCATGGCTCACATTAAACTAGAAAGCACTTGTGAGAGTGCATATCTCTGCCAAGTAATTTTTACAAAACAGCAATTTAAACAAATATTTGTAAATTTGTTAGTTAAAATAATTAACTAAAACGCTTTCTTCAGTAGCTTATAATATAGCTGTACTACTGCCAGCATTGCTGCTGTGACGTCACATACACTACACAATCAGCCGATGATGTAATGACGTCACTGTTATTAAGACATCACACTGCAGTGTACAGACAGACAGACAGCGACAGAATAAAGAAAGAAAACATCATCTCCCCATTTACTAGGTAGATATAATTAGTGTACTGCATTCCGTGTCTCAGACTAAAGAATTATAACACTAATAATAACTATGAAGCAGACAAATACCTGACGTTGTGGCAAGTTTTCAGCTGACTCGACCGATTCATCCTCCTCAGATGACTCTGAATTCCCACCTGAAGCACCTATACAATCAGCATGATATTTATAATATTTATAACATTTACATAATAAACATGATTGAAGCTGGTAATGATTTTGAAGATTTCAATAGTTATAACTTGACGAAAACTAACGCTTAATAAATCATTACTTTCAATTAGAAGCGAATGGTGGTGACAGCCAGCAAAATGCACTATCTTATTTAGTAACAAATTTTTCAGTTATAGAGCTATAACCTCTTACAGATCCACTGAGATGCAATAATTGCATGTTTTTAAACACCTTATGCAAACAGAATAAAATGCTGCGATTTTTTTTCCCTGGAAAACAGCTGATTGAGATGCTTGTCATGGTGTCACTGTATCTAGGCCGACCTTATAATACAGCAGTAGTACCTTGCGGAGTTGTCTGCAAGGCGTGAATGGTCAACTTGTTGAAGCATGACAGACAGACACGGACTGGCTTGGACGACTGATGCTGCAGAACCCAGCGTTTGTTGGAGCATGCGTTGCAGCAGACTATACCACATTTACGACAGTGATGCTACAAACATGGCACCAGCAGCAGTAGTAGTAATGGTAGCCATAGTACCTCTGTAGTAGTGTGACTGCAGTAACACGTATTGCAACAGAATGCCACACTTATGACAACAATATAGAGTATACACATGCAAAGACACTGTGGCATACAAAAGGGCTGAAACAGGCATGAACAACTCTTCACATAAAGCCATCTCAGAACTACAGAGCATCACCTCCCATATGGGACCACACAGTGGCACACCTGTCACCCGAAACCGGCAAATGCACCCCAACTTAACAGCAAACAGGCAGACTGGTATTCAATTTACCTACCATGGTAAAAACAAAGGTCGAGTTGACCTTGGTGGCTGGTTATATAAGCCCAAATTCCATTATGCCGACTTTCACCGAAACTTCCCCACGGGGATAGTCAAGGACACAAATCATTAAAGTCACGGACTCAAACGGTGACTAATCATGAAACCATGAAGTTTCAATAAAAGTCGCGGACGCAAATCATGAAAGTCGCAGACAAAAACAATCTCGACATGTCGAGATGTTTGCGACAAAGTCTGTGACAAACCCGTTTGTGTCGCTCTAATGGAATTTAGCCCGTTACAATGCACGGGGAAAATTGGCAACAAAGTTCACGGACTTTGTCGCGAACACAAATCACGAAAGTCCGCGACACAAATCATGAAAGTCGGCGACGTGATTTGTGTGGCAGACTTTCATGATTTGTGTCCGTGACTTTCCATGTGGGAAAGTTTCGGTGAAAGTCGCAAAGTTGGCGTAATGGAATTTGGGCTATAACAAGACGTTTAACCGTCAGAGGACAGTCAGCCATCCTAGTAGTAAACAATTCATAGCGACCTAAATGGAAACTGAACCCATAAGCTCATGATCATATATCTTACACGCTACGATTATGCCATTAAGCAAAACCGTGTGGACTCAGCATATTAGCAAAGTACAAAGAGAGAAGAGCGAAGAGTTTGAATAGACCAGGAATGGTTGCATGGCAGCTCACTTCCTTTGCAGAGCAATTTCACCAAACGGCCGGCTCTGTTAACAGCCAGCTGTTTTGCAAAACTCACCATTTCTTCCTCAACAGTGGCCATAACCACTGCCAGTACTAATTTTGCCTGCCAACGGAGGGACGGCCAAGCTGAGTTGGCCCATGTGGCTTGATTGAATACAAAGATAACATACCCGCGAACCATCACCTATTTCCCATCTCAGACTCTCAGTACTAACAACTACTTCATCTCAAGTGTGGCTCGGTAGTCCAACGGTAATGTGTCGAACTTGTAATCCTGAGGTCACTCAGGGGCACAGGTTCGACTCCGCACCGGGACACTGCCGGGTAACGACCTTAGGCAAGTTGTTCACACACATTGTGCCTCTGTCATCAACCAGTATAATTTGGTACCGGCTTCACCGCTGGGACATAAACAGGCATACTGCGCGATACACTGGCCCCGTATCCGTGGTCTTGCAGTGTAAAAACTGGTGTCTGGCTGAGGGCCTTAGGAAACGGAGATCAGCACCGCCCTATGGGCCGTAAGGCTCGGGAAGGACTTTACGTTTTTTTACATCTCAACGTTGGCCACTAGGCGAAACCATAACAGAAACAAAAGAAATGAACAAACCCGTCTATTGATGACGGTAAACTGTGTCTTGCGGCAGTGCATACAGACAGAGGCACCGTCATCAGGCACCCAGACTGGTGACAGATCCTGCTCGGCTACTGCCGACAAACCTCCTACATGTACAACAATAACTACAGCGTGTGGCCAAAAGTGTGTCATAATGGCGGCTGCGTGAACGCTCGATTCGTTTTTTGCAAGGTGAATTCAAACATCATAAACAACATTATTTCAACAAAAGCGCTTACCTGACGTTTCAGAATTTTGTTATAAATCTTTGTGCGCAATAACAGAACGAAATCATTGCGGAATGGATGCATAAAGCTGACGAATGGAAGTTTAGTGAACTTTGCTTCAGGTTGTTAGAGCAGACTTGATATGGTCCTGTCTAGAGTTAATAGCTGACAATTCCTTCTGCACATGAGATTTTATGACCTTCCACACATTTTCGATAATGTTTTTGTCCAGTGATTCTGCTGACCATGTAAAACCCGAAATGTCACTTTCTATTTTCCACAGATGAGTAAATACTGCTAAAAGAAGTGCTTTCCAGCAAAATGTTTGCACACACCTGGCCACAAATTTGCATCAAGTGCATTCACATAGTTACAGCAGTCAATATTTCTGCCAATTAGTACAAAAGTACCCACTCTTTCGTAGCAACTACAACTCCAGAACATGGTGATATATTTCGTCTGTTGCTGCCTCTCAAGACATTCAAGATTCCAGACTTTGTGTAGCCTTTTCCAAATGTAGCCTCAACTTTTCTATCCTGTCCTATTACAGGGAACCTGACAGAGCCACCAGATGGATCAAGGAGGCAATTCACATCCGCAAGGAGGGACAACAAACCATGAGCCATGAAGAAGGCAGCTACCAACTCAGCCACACGTACGACTGCTTTCTTGGCACAAGACTTACTTACTGTGCCAAGAACCGAAAGAAGAAATGATTGTTTTCATTCTCCTGACGAAGACTTCTGGTGGAAGTTGAAACATTGAGGTACAAACAATTTTTTGGTCGTAATTGATGAATTTATTACTGTAAGTTTTTAGATTCAGAAAGCTAACTGTCGAGGAAGTAAACTGACTTTCAGGGAAACTGGCATTTTGAAGAAACTGACTGTTTGGGAAAACTGACTGTGTGGGAAACTGACTAATTGCGGAAAATGGCTGTTTGGGGAAAATGACTGTGTGCAGAAACTGACTTTTAGGGAAACTGACTATTTGCAGAAAATAACTTATGAGAAACCTAATCGTAGAATTTTTCGAAAATTATGGTTGGTAAAACTAATTGTTAAGTACTTTAGTTTTAGTTTCAAAATTTAGTTTAGATCATTTTGGCCACTTCGAACCTTAAATAGTTAGACGGTTGTGAGCGTTCCGACTGCAGTGACCAACTGTCCGTCCATATGTCGTGCAATAAAAAATGATAATAAGAAGCTTTGCTTTTGTTAAGATTGACAGTCTAATTCACAGAGACAGTGACTGTCTCTCTGACTTTTGTAGTGAGATAGTAAATGACTGTTAGTCTTTCTTATTATCTGTCTGTCTTCTCTTCTTTTTAATACGAGGCTTGACAGAATAGCAAAATTGATTGTCGAACTTTTGTGGAACTAACTATCCATGAAACTGAACGTTGAATTTCTTGTTTGCTTAAATGAGAATTGTCTTTGTTCTTGCTGTAATAAAACTTTGAAACATCTTCCAGAAAAACTCTTGTCTTTGCTAACTGTAATGATGACAACGACTCAGATGAGGAAGTTAAACTACAGGAGGAAATAGCAGGCGATCTAGGTTACGATTTTCCTCCTGGAACTCAAGTTTCTAGTAATCTAACTAACGTTCCTTCTCCGTCGGTAAGGACCATTTTCCAAGGACCCATATCAAACGAAGATATGAGACAGTTGTTTGCCCACGGTTTGAGGCCTGCCCTGGGACATTCTTATGAGCTAGCTAGGTTTCACAAGTACCACAAAACCTCGTAGTTGCGATAATAAGTTAGTAATGTGTAAAAGCAACTAAACAACCACTTATTCGATTAAAATGTGTCCTTGAAGCAAACTTGATAATTCCAAACTTTTGATCACCAAGTGCAAGTTTTGATCAACTTGGTGTGGCCATTAATTTTCCGGTCTGCCAGAGATCATAGGCCACCAAGTCGGCAGGACAACAAAGCCTACAACTAAACCATACTGAAGAAAAAACAAACAAAAACAAAAAACAAAACTAAACAAAATCGCACTTTTAAGTCGTAGATTCTGAACACAGCGGTTGACATGCATCATCCAATCAGCTTTCTCCATGGCCGTTGCCGCATACACAGTGAACGATTTGCCTGGACTGATTATATGCCAGCCATTACGAAGTTCTGCAAACATACCAAAGCAACATACAACAAGAAATTTGAGCTAATGCTCATGATACGTGCGAAAGCCTATAGCAGTTCCGTTTCAGTAGTTTAGCTGAAAATTGGGGTGTTCACGCTAAGTTAATATACAAACACCAAATTCTCTATCTGGATCGCATAATGATAGTTCTGTGGCGCCACCTTGTGAATGATATAGACTTGTGTCGCTGCCCGAAATCACCAAAAAAATCTATAAAACCCCCTATTTTGGCGTTCAAGGTCATTCAAGGTCATTGAATTCCACGCCAATCGAGAGCCAGTGTATGACTTCCTATTAGTGATTAATAGTAACCTAGGGCCTATCTCACACTGTTACTAAGATACAGCAACTTATTGGCCAAAAATTGCAAATTCTGCCCACCCCCCTCTCATTTAGCGCCCTCGTTTGGGATGACCCCCTTCGAATTTATGGAAAAGGTTCACGGTTCCTGAAAATAGTCTTCTAGGCAGCCAACGGTGAAAACTTCACAATCCTAGCTTGCACCGTTTTTGACTGATCCACCCGTGTGACGGACAGACGGAATTGCGATGGCTAAGATGCGCTGAAAGCAGTAGCTGCTTTCACGCGTAAAAACTGCAATCTTACAATGCAATAAGTACTATTTCATGCTGAATTTGATTGAATTATCTCAGCCAATTCACAAGATATTGTGGGGAAAAGTATCTTATAAAATGGCAGCCACTACTGCTGCAGCAGCTGCACATGTGCGCCATCATCTTGAATTTGATCCAAAGTCAAACATTACGCCAAACGTATTTTCCACATGCTGACATCAGTTGGCATATCAAATTTGATATCATTTTAAATAGCAGCCAAACTATTGCAATTTAGTTATTTCCGGCCACCACCACATATTAACATTTGACTTTGACTTCCAAACAGCTAGCAGTTTGTACACCTTGTGACCCTGAATATTGGTGTTATAATTTGCGAAAAATGGTGTTTTGTTTTCGAAGCTATCTCTTTCACACTTAAAAAAAATAAATTTCAACTAATTTCAGCTTTGATCTCGAACCATGACCCTGACCTCAAAATTCAGCTAGTAGTTATTTTTGTTACTACGAACATCTGTCTCAAATTTCATGAAAATCAAAAACTAGCAGCTTTTAAAAAATCTTTCTCACAGATGACCAAACATGTCCGAAAATGTGCAAAAATATGACCTCTGCCAACACACATAGGTAATAGCCACATAGCTTTGAGCTAATGAAAAGAAGTAATTTGAGCAAAGCTCACGTGAAGTGCGATAGCAGCGGTCCTGCCACTTTGGCAATTAGTGTAGCCTACAGCAATAAGATTAATGCATCTTGAAAAAGTACTTAAATTTGAGGCCTCCGTATGGAAGACAACTTTTTAAAGGGGTAGCCTGCCTGTGCCAGCCTCCTTGAACCTAGGAGGTCAGGACTTGGACTGCTAACATTTAAATTTAATGCTGAAAATTTTATACGCTGGTTGTCTTGGTCTATCTCCAGCCATTTTGTCGCAATTCAGTGTTGAAATGAGTCGCAGGAAAAAAACGCAAAAAAAAAATCACCAAAACCCCCTATTTCGGGGGTTTAAGGTCATTCAAGGTCATCGACGTTGACACCACTATAAAGCTTGTTACTATTGCTTGCTATGATAAGCAGCATGTCTGTGCCTATCTACAACTGTTCTCACGATACACGAGATAATTGCGATAAAATAACCATTTTTTGGAGGGGTAGCCATCTTTGATGCCTGCCTGCGCCGGCCTCCTTGAACCTAGGGTGTCCGGACAAGGACTGCTAAAATCTATGTTCAATGCTGAAAATTTCATATGCAGGTTGTCTTGGTCTATCTCCAGCCATTTTGTTGCAATTCATGTTAAAATGTGCGCTGCATCCAAAAATTGCGAAAAATTCACTGAAAGAACCTTTTTTGGGGGGTTCAAGGTCGTTCAAGGTCATCGATGTTTACAAATCTAAAAAGCCTGTCACCATTGCTTGTTACGATAAGCAGCAAGTCTGTACCTATCTGCAACCGTTTTCACACTATACGAGCCAATAATGGCAAAATAACGTCTTTTTAGGGGAGTACCCTTCTTTGACACCCTCGTTTAAAGGGAACCCTTTCAACCAGAGGCACTAAATTTTGTCACAAAAAACTAGAGACCTTGAGGCAGCTCATGGTGTAGATATCGTGATCCTAGCTTGCACCGTTTTGATACAAGTATGAAAAATCATTGAAGAAAGTTGTATTAAAAACAGAACACTAACATGGTCTACTGACCTGAAAAATCTTCCGCTGATTGCAAGCGCACATCTTCTAACGGGATAACATGCTGCTGATTGTACTAAACGCATGCACAATGCATCTATCTCATGTTCACTGACCGTAAATGTAGCAAACAACAAAAACAACAAACTGGCTACAGTGTCAAAACTGATAGATATCATTGCAGTAACAAATTTTCAGAACTATGTATGTAAACTAAGTACACATTTTTCCTTCAGTCAGCTCAGTCGTGACCATAAATAGCAGGCCGTCTACCATAAGAAGTAAAAAACCTGCAGGCTTTTGACAGCAGAAGTCAAAAATACCAAAAAAACATACTATGTGGAAAATAAAAATATGTCATCAACCTTTTTCTTATTGATGATAATGTTGCCATAGACAAGGATATCATTGAAGAGGAAAAACTGTCGTGGTTTTGGCTTCTTTCGACACATCTTGATCAGTACACCCTCACCAACGAGCACTCGCCCCGCCATCTGTAACGGCTGCAGACAAAAATGAATCTCACAAGTTTAGTATTAAACTTAACAACATCGGCGCATTCACTTGACAAAACTACAACAAATGAGGTAAAACATTGTGTCCATACTAAAAAAAACTTTCCGTAAAATAATACCACAATAATATAACATAACTGCAAATAACCATCATATAATGTATGAAACAGAATAGTAAATTTTAATATAAAAAAGATATAAAAACATTAAAAATACAGCTTGCCAGACCTGTCCAGAACTACCGAAGCACTGCTCAACATCAAAAATACGTTTTGCATTTGCTTCGCTGTTTGCTGCAAAAAAACACAAGTTATTTTGACATCTGCCGAGAATACAAACACTTATCGTACATGTACAAGTCAATGCTACATAAGTTACATCACCATAATCATCACCAAAACATTGATGACAGCTCTAATAATTAACTCATATAGAATAATAATTACAATAATAATGGCTATAGTATATGTATTTAATACTAGCAATGGGAGATTTATCTTTTTAATAGGTTTATTTCTAAATTAATAATAATAAATTTATTCATAAAATATTTGGGGGCAAATTGTCCAAGGTGCAAAGGCAAATTGTCCAGAGGGCCAGCAAACCAGAAGGCAAACTATAGTGCCAAGCTAATTCGCCTCCTGGCTACTTTGCCTCCTGGCCTGTTCGCCCCTTGGCTGATTCACCCCTGCACCTTGGACGATTCGCCCTTTGACTCGTTCGCCTCCTGGCTTGTTAGATTATAGCAACGAACCTATTCTAGACATTTACTGCAAACAAGCCAAGGGCAAATCGTCCAAAGAGCAGCGTCGCATCAGCCAGAAGGCCAGCAAGCCAGGAGGTGAACGAGCCAGAGGGCGAATCAACCAACGGGCGAAATGGCAAAGGGGCAAAAAAACAGACATAAAGTCTTCATTAAATGACAGTAAGGTGTACTTTGCAAAATGCAGAATTTTCGGAAGGTGTATTTTGCGGAATTTTCGTTGCGGAATGTTCCGAAAATTACACCTTAAGAGTTTTTCTGCATTCCGCAATATTCAAATAAAGCCAAATCATCAACTTAGCGTAGGTTTAGGCTCACATTTAAGTCTCGAATTGATTCAGTAGGCTAATCACATATCGACTTAGGCCTATTTAACCTAACTCTTGAAATGCCTTGAAGGCACAGGCAGTAATCACTCAGGGGAACATCTCACTCGACGCCAAGCTGGCAATATTCACCGTCGTCGGCATATTAGTTTGGGAAAGATAGCAACAATCAGTTTGATTTTCAGCCATTTGTGTCAATACAGTGGACTGACTAAAAACACTTCGTAGCAATTGAATAAATTATATTTGACTACTTTTTGTATACCAATTAATTAAAATGACTACTTTTTGTATACCAATTAATTAAAATGACTGCATTAAATCCTGGATGGTATTTAGACAAAGTCTGATAGAAGCTAACTCATGTTTTATCTGAAAAGGGTACAATTACACTTATTTAGACCAGCTTCATATTTCACCAGTGAACTCTACTCGTCTGGTGCTACAAAAGATATCATTACACCACCGTTCAATTCTGTCCGCAAGTACCAGAAAAAAACATTTTGAAGTACCGATCTCACTGTTGTTATTATAGCGATGACAGGAAAACATTCTGGCATCAACATTCCATGAATTTGAATTTCTTTTAGTTTATTTTAAATTTTATTTTATATTGAGTTTCCACCAATATTTATTTAATTTCAATTTTATTTCATTTTTATTTTTAATGAATTCTATTTTACTTTATTTTGAAATTTGATCTCATTTTCTTTTATTATTGAATTTTATTTTGAATTTTATCTCATTTCAAATTTATTTCATTTCATTTTCAAATTTTAGTTCATTTTGAATTTATTTTTGCAACAAGCATTTTCTTTTTGGAATGCCTTACTTACTTACTTTACGTTCAAGTTCGTGACTTCGACGCTTAGCTATTCTACGCTGTTCGGCGACGATGCAATGTTGACGCGAGAATGTTTTTCCGGTCGTCGCTATAATAACAGCAATGAGATCGGTACTTCAAAGTGCTTTTTCTGGTACTTGCGGACAGAATTTAACGGTGGTGTAATGATATCTTTTGTAGCACTCGACGAGTACAGTTCACTGGTGAAATACGGAGCTGGTCTAAATAAGTGTAATTGTACCCTGAGAAGACTTCGCGCATTACATTAGGCGTTTTTGTAGGCCTGAAGCTATTAGGAGTTAACTTTCTATACTTCGTAAGAAATATTTTCATTATAAGAACATTATTGCTAAAACGGCTGTCTAAAAAACTCGGGTGACATAGTTAGCGAAGGCCTAATACTAAATCAGCGTAACGTAAGCCTATCAAAACAATGCTACAAATTAGCTTACTATCTTAAGCCGATGGCCACAAACTATGACAAAACTCAACAACAACAACAGCATCATTTTCCGCAAATTTTCATTCCGCAAAATACACCTTATTCCGCAAGTTTTTTCCACAACGAAAATTCCGCCAAATACACCTTCCGAAAATTACGCATTCCGCATAGTACACCTTCCCTTAAATGACAGCAAAATGTTTATACACTCATTACAGACAATAATCAAAAGATGTCCACCTAAACGGTCCACCATTTCGAAACAAAAATATGACTAGTACAAAATAAAACAAAAAATCCGTTTTTTTCTTTCGTTGACACTTTTGTTTACTAAAATTGCATAGAATAACTACTGTTTAACACTCAGTGCTGTGCCAATCCGAATATTTTATAATTCGGGCTAACTACGATTCGATTCACTTTATCGTTCGTGTAAAAACTCGAAATTGAGCTTTGTTTATTAAATTACTATTACACAGTCGTCATTATGTTCATTATTTTAGTTGTGATTGTAATTTGTATTACACAGATTTACACCACAGCATATAATGTTTACACTGGCCGAGCTTCGTTTTTTTGTCGTGGTCCATCACTAATTTGTGTAGAATCGGTGTTATGTATTCTATGCGTAAGTGCTCCTTAGGTGTTACAGTACAAAATTACGTTTTTTTTGTCGTTTTACACACTGTATCAAGATAAAACAGCCCGTAAATTTTACATGTTATACACCAGCAACCATTTGTAAGTCGTGGGGACCGTTAAACACTATTCAGACATTAACTGAACTGCTCGCTGTATTGTCTGGCACAGCAGCTGTATATACTGTATGTCGCGTAAAAGTTACCAATCTAGTGTTACAACAAGCTGGTTTGTGGTGATTATGACTACTGGTGGCCAATACTTACTGAAAATGGGTTTCCACCTTGGCTCACCTTTGGGCAGAATACAGGATGGGCAAAAAACTTACATATACGAAAAAGGCAGATATACATCAGCAAAAGAGCACGTGTATGCAATTACAGTGGCTCAACACAGCATTTACAAGTCTCTGTGGCAACTTGGAGAAACTTATATGTAGCAAATTGCCAAAGATGTTATTGTCACCCACGTCATTGATGGAAAACCCACTCCAAACATAGAAAATCACACCTAAATTAGGAAAATGCAGTCAGTCGCTCCACTATCTGTACTGGTCTAAGTAAATCCATATGATCATAATTTCTCCAGCAAGATATTCATTTGTTACAGATTGCAGACATCTCTGATAATTTGCTCACCCATTTGCACCCACGAAACATGCTCTACCATGCATCCCAAGGCTCTTCCGCACCTGGAAAACTGATCACACCATTACTGTCAGTCAGCATTCTGGCCATTTCTACTAGATAAGTCAATGACTACACATCGACTGAGCTTACTGCATAATGTTGTTATGCGTAAAAACAACAGACAAACCGGAGCCACATCTGTTACATTTAGAGCTGGCATTGTTCGGTTTGCTGTGGTAAGAGTTACATAAGTTACTAGATGCAGATGCACCTAGATGCACCAGGCGCATTATACGGTCCACACCCTAAACCGTGCGAGCTCGCACAATCAATAACATTATGCATTTCTAAATTCCGAATACCGGGATTGAGAATTCAATCCAGGGATTGCAATCACTGCTGGATTTGTAGCTGTGTTTACCGTGTTGTTGCAGAATACAAGAAGTTAGTGAATGACAAACGATGGAAGTTTTGCGCGAGAGCTATGAAGAAATGTACCCAGCTATGGTATCGATACTGAGGATGTCGTAGGTTTTGTGCTGAGCTCTGTCATGGTTCAGCCATTTTGCAGCCTTCGTTATTTAATTGGTGTGATTGTAGCTGCAGAAATAGTACTTGTGCTGGTCACTATAAGTTCCATGACGGTGTTTAGTGGAAAAAAGCTGTCGAAGCTGTGGTTTTCAGCACAGGATATCAGTGCACCACCAGATGGCGAGGTCATGAATGAAATTGACAATTACGACAATGGCACTTATGAAACTGCTGATGCGTTTATTGCAAACTACTCCTTATACTGTGAAAAGTATTTGCTTCCATTTGCTCTCAACATTCAACGTTACTACTCCAGAGGAGCACCTTTATGTCCATGCATCCCCGATGATCTTGGTTTGTGTTTTGTACATAATACTTGATAATTCTTGATTTTCACTATATCAGTAGTACTTAAATATTACTGACTATTGTAGTAGTATGAACATTGGTTATCTATAGTCTAACTGTGTCTTTTGTGCAGTATTTTGGGATTTTTTCAACTATTTTTGGATTTTTTCAACTATTTTTATATTAAATTTAGACCTTGGTTTTTACCATCAACCATTGCCTTCCAGTTGATGGGAGGCTGTAGGAAATTTTGTTGTAATTTGCAAATTGTGACTTAGCAGTGTATATTTTGAACTCTGTGTAATTTTTGTAGTGTTTTTAGTGCTTGCAGTAGTGTTAGCTTTATGTTGTAGTTGTTTTTTTTCACAGTTGGGCGTATCAACGTTTCTGCCATTGAAGCACCATCGGTCGGTGAATTGGAGCTGCAACACAAGGAGCTTGATATCGGGGGCTCGTGGAGGCCGGCTTCATGTAAAGCGCGTCATCGTGTCGCCATCATTGTGCCTTTCCGTGATCGTGAGGAACATCTCAGGACACTGCTGAACTTGCTTCATCCCATGCTTCAGCGACAGCTTTTGCACTACACTGTGTTTGTGGCTGAACAGGTCTGTCTGGCTTTCACCGTGCATCCATTCTGATAGGTCTCATTACGGGTGGACATTTTGCGGCATGAAGTAGCTTTTGTGCAGATTATTTCAACATAACAGCTGAGTTAGTATTCAATACAGTATTTAATTTACACATGTGTATAAAAACAACAACAAAATGCTGGAAATTTGACAAACTAAATGATTTCAGATAGGCCTAAATGAAACTCAGTTTAAAAAAAATAAAAATTGTGTTTGTTAGATGGAGCAACCTGTGTATGCATCATTATACTTTTTTTGCACTAAATTTGTTTAGCTACTTTGTGTACTGTTCTTTTACATTTGCATATGTAGGCCTACATTTTAAGTTGTTTTAACACAATCCGATAGCATTTTTTGGAATTTTTGAATTTTTGAGTTTTATGTAGTTAATAAACGTGTTCTTACAGTTTGTTGACACCACAATTGTGAACATCTGCACTTAACTAGTTACGCTGGCTTTATGGGCTTGCGTGCACCAATGCACCATGATAATAATTACTAGAGCTGTCAACGCATTAATTAATGCATTAATAAATTAACGCACATTAAAATAATTAACGCACACACGTCAGTTTATGTTAATTTACTAAATTCCGTGAAGCAAAAGTTTCAGTATTCCGTTAAACTGCGGTAATTTGACAAACGAATGAATTCAAGTAATTAAACTGTTATTGCCGTTTTATCACTGCAGTAAATAAATAGTTATTTTGACGTCAGGCTAATAAATTTGTGCTAGCTATGACGGCAGTTATTGTTGATTATACCTTTAAAATGCGGTTTTAACTTTTTATATTCTGCAGGATAGTCTGCATAGTCAGCATAGATCTAGACTATGCTGACAACGTCACTCTTCTTGCCGAAATGCTGGAGGTTCTTCTACTGGCCTTGGATATACTGAATGACGAAGCCCGTCCCTTAGCCCTTGAAGTAAACTGGCAGAAGACCAAGATCCAGTCCACCATCAACCCAGCTACTACCCTGTCATCAGTTTATATATCTGGCAACCCTGTTGAGGTTGTGGAGTCGTTCATCTATCTCGGCTCTGAAATTCATAGTTCAGGCAGCTCAGAACCAGAAGTGCTTCGTCGAATTGGTCTGGCCAAAAGCTGTTTCAACCTTATGAATAGAGGAATATGGTGCTCCAGCATCTCCGTCCTCACCAA